>JGI24723J26617_10000065_pt1 | contig 119043 bp, 105 predicted proteins | sample Cruoilmetagenom6_FD_26617 | JGI IMG/M metagenome (IMG submission 26617) | reverse complement strand
AACTGCGATGCTGGTGGTTCTATTGCTGGTTCTGATGCTGCTCTAGTTGGTGGCGCTTGTGGTGGAACTATCACGAGAACTTGGAATGTCTCTGATGCTTGTGGTAATCCTGCAACTACTAGAACTCAAATAATTACTGTTAATGATAATACTGCTCCAGCTATTGCTGCAGCTCCTGGTCCTATCTCTGTACAATGTATTGGTGATGTTCCAGCGATGACAAATTTATCTTGGACGGACAACTGCGATGCTGGTGGTTCTATTGCTGGTTCTGATGCTGCTCTAGTTGGTGGCGCTTGTGGTGGAACTATCACGAGAACTTGGAATGTCTCTGATGCTTGTGGTAATCCTGCAACTACTAGAACTCAAATAATTACTGTTAATGATAATACTGCTCCAACATTTACAAAACCAGTAAATATTACGATTAACTCTGATTCGAACTGTAATTATAATGCAACTGTTGGAATTACCGGAGATGTATTAAATGAAAATGACAATTGCGGTGTTGGACAAGCGACATTTACAGATGTTATAACTAATGTAAACCCAGGTCAGAAAATAATAACGAGAACTTGGAATTTAGTTGACAATTGTGGCAATGCAGCAACAAATCAATTACAAATTATTACGGTATTAGACAATATACCTCCAACAGTACCAGTATTACCAGATATCACTGCTCAATGTTCGGTTACAGTAACTGCACAAACTGCCAACGATAATTGCGATGGTGTTATTACAGGAACAACAGGAGACCCGTTGACTTATAACATACAAGGATCCTACATTATATATTGGAAGTTTGAAGATAGTAACGGGAACTTTATTAGCACTATTCCACAAAATGTAATAATAGACGATACTTTAGCACCAGTACCAGATATAGCTTCTTTACCAACTATTAATGAAGGTTGTGAATTAGCAAGTATAACACCTCCAACAGCAACAGATAACTGTAGTGGTGTTATTAACGGAACAACTTCTACAACTTTCCCAATTACAACACAAGGAACCACGATAATAACTTGGACTTATGATGATGGAGAAGGAAATGTAACAACGCAAACACAAACCGTAATTTTAGCTAAGCCATCAATTTCTGGAGGAGTACTATTAGGTTATGTTTCTAATTTAGCGCCATTACTTCCGCCAGACGACAATATCGCTATATTTTCTTGCCCAGGATTAATAAACCCAATAACTATTGACTTATCTGGAGAAATCGGCACTGTAGTACATTGGGAAAAATTTGAAGCAGGAGATGTAGTATGGACGGTATTTACACCAACTAATCTAAATCAAATCACACCTACTTTTGATTTTAATAATACTAAATCGACATTATATCGTGTATTAGTACAAGTTGGTTCTTGTACAGAGTATTCTGAAATAGTGAATGTCCATGCCATACCACCAGATGTACCACCAGTTTTAGAAGAAGACTATTTTAATATTTGTTTAACCGAGCCTGTATCGTTAATAGCGACTAGTGGCTATACCTCTTCTGTAGAAGTTGAAGATGGTGGTGATTTTAATTCAGGGCAGTTTCCTGACAAATGGAATCCAGATAAATGGCGAATAGATGGACAAACTGCCGGTGCTCAATGGACTGCATCTGGAAATAACACAAAATTTAATAATTGGTCTGGAACAAACGATCATCCTGTTGGAACTTTATATGAAATAGAATATGATATTGGTAATCCAGGAAAGAAATTTGGAATTGCGCATGGTGACTTCACTAGCGCAGCCTATATTGCTGCATTTCCACCCGGAAACCCCACAACTCTTGAAACACCTATATTTAGTCTTGAAGGATTGGGATCAGCTTCGGTTGATTTTGATCAAGCCTTCAATTTAGAGGACGGCGATTTTGCACTTTTAGAATTATCGCTAGATGGTGGAGCAACTTACACTATTACTTTACAAGAGTTGTATGGTACGAGTAGTCCAACATTAACATGGGATTGGGCAAGTCATCCACCATCAAAAGATGATTATTATATGTTTGCAAACGACAATTCTTCATTCGATATTTCAGATTATATAGGAAATGATAATGTAAGAGTAAGATGGACATTTTATGGAACTACAGATGAAAGTACATGGGCTATTGACAATATTACTATTCCAGTTGCACCATATAGCGATGAATTAGAATGGACCGATGGTCTTGGAGAACCTGGTGAATATATTGTTAGGGGTAATTTAAACGTTGAATATACGTTTACTCCTGCGTCTCCCGGCGTTCATCAATATGGAGCTACTAGTTTGATAAATGGATGTAGAGCTTATGACCCAGATGGAACATCATTAGCAACGGTTGAAGTGAATTATTCATATGCTGGTCAAGATATTTCTCCGGCAGTAGGAGAATGTGGAAATACTTGGGTAAACTTAAATGCATTCGATAATACTTTAACTGCAGCACAAAATATTGCAAACGGAGCTATCAATCCTTCAAATCCATACGCTACTAGTGATGACCCTGGAACAAATGCTTCTGGTGTTTGGGGAGTTTCTTCTTCAAGTACTTGTGGTGGTGCTAGTTTTTCAGATAATACAGATCCAAGAGCGACCTTTACAGGCGAAGCTGGTGTGCATATTTTAACATGGACAGTCGCTGGATGTGTTAGTACTGTTGAAGTTACTTTATCTAACTGTAATGTCGTAGATTTTGATGGTGGTGACGATTACATAAACTTTAAAAATAATTATGACTTAAATGCCTCTTTTAGTATTGAAGCATGGATAAAACGTGAAAGTCAACCAGCAAGTCCGCCAAGTAATATTCAAACAATCATTTCTAAACGCGATGAGGATAGCCAAATAAATGGTTATGATTTAAGGCTTGTAGGTAGTACGCTTTCTTTTAATTGGAATAATGGTGGATCTATTGTATCTCCTTATCCAATAAATATCGATAGATGGTACCACATTGCAATAACTCGTGGTAATAATATATACAGATTATATGTAGATGGTATTGAAGTTAAAAACTCTGGAGGTTCAGCACCAGTGGCAAATAGTCGAGACTTTATTGTTGGTGCTATGGATCAAACAGGTAACCCTCCAAATAAGCCAGTAAACTATTTTTCAGGTTGGTTGGACGAGCTTCGTATATGGAATAAAGCACTAGATCCGCAACATATTCGACAAATGATGAATCAAGAAATCGTTTTAAATGGTACTGACAATGTGAGAGGTACAATTATTCCGATAAATATTAATGGTCCNGATAATGATAGTAATGGAACAGATGACAACATATTATCTTGGTCTAATTTAGAAGGCTACTATCGAATGGATCAAATTGATTGTGGCTATTTAGAACCTTATAATGGTGTTGGAGTCAATGGTAAATTAAGAAACATTACAACCGTGCAACCAGAAACAGCGCCATTACCTTATGTTTCTGTGAGAAATGGGGATTGGACGAACCGAACTTCTGGTGTGACGCCATGGGAATTTGGTGATTCGGTATGGGATTATCCAAATAGTACAGGTTTTAATAATACACCAATAGATTGGAATATTGTTATCGTTTCGAATAATATAGATTCTGACAATCAAGACATTACATTACTAGGGCTGCTAACAGATACTGGCACTGAATTAACTATTTCTAACCCTAATCAAAGTCAAAATGAGAATAATAACGGTCAAGGTTTATGGGTGACACATTATTTAAAACTTGATGGACAACTCGATTTAGTTGGAGAATCACAATTGGTCCAAAAAAGATATACTACAAATCAATTTAGTGAAAGTATATTAGATGTTACCAGTGCTGGATATTTAGAGCGTGACCAACAGGGTACGTCAAACTTATTTAATTATAATTATTGGAGCTCTCCTGTTGGACCAATAAATACGGTTTCTAATAACGGTAATTATACCGTTGGAGGATGCTTGCTTGATGGCACAAATTCTGCTAGTCCAGGAACTATCTCTTGGATTACAAATAGTTATGATGCTTCAGGTTCTGTACCAATAGGTATTAGTAATCGCTGGATATATACCTACATCAATAAACCTTCGGAAGATTACTATAACTGGGAATTTACAGGAAATGCTGGCTCAGTTCCAGTTGGCCTTGGTTATACGATGAAAGGAAGCGGTGTAGCCTCTAGTTATCAGAATTATGTGTATTTAGGCAAACCTAACAATGCTAATATAACATCGCCTGTTGGCTCTGGAAATCAGGCACTTGTTGGTAACCCATATCCTTCTGCGGTAGATGCCAATGAATTTATTTCTGATAATGGCCCAGGTAATGAGAATAGCATAGACGGTTCTTTATATTTCTGGGAGCACTATGTTTCTAACCTAACTCATATAACTGAATTATATGAAGGTGGTTATGCTACATATAATCTTACTGGAGGTAATCCAGCAATACAACATCCAGACTTAATTGTAGTCGGAGATCTAGGTACTATAACGCCATCGCGCTATGTTCCAATTGGGCAGGCTTTTTATGTCACAGCCAGTGCTTCTGGAGGAAATGTATTATTTGAAAATGATCAAAGGTTTTTTGAAAGAGAAGCTGCAGCTTCTTCTGTATTTTTAAGGTCTAATATATCAAAACCAGGTAATGAGGATAATCAAACTATTAAACGTGTTCGAATTGATTTCAAATCGTCTGAAGGCACTTTAAGACCATTGTTATTAGGTTTTATTCCTAATAAACTGGCAACTGAAAATATTGACTATGGATATGATGCATTAAATACAGACGACTATCCAGACGATATGTCGTGGATAATAGAAAACGATAATTTTACTGTTCAAGGCGTTGGAAACTACGACGAGACCATACAATATCCGCTTGGTATATTTTTAACAAATGCAGGCAGTATTGAAATCTCTTTGAGAGAACTAGAAAATTTTAGTACAGACATTGATGTTTATATTTACGATTCTTTATTAAGCACCTATTCTAGAATAAATGATATAAACTATGAGTTTAATTTAGACGCTGGCGACTATTTAGATAGGTTTTATCTCACATTTGTAAAAGAAGAAGATTCACTAGATATTGAAGAACATATATTAGATAATAACCAATTTATTGTAAATTATCTGAATGATACTCATGAATTATATATTAAAACACCAAAAGATATAGATGTTAAACAAGTTTATTTATTAAATATTCTTGGTCAAAATGTGAAATCCTGGAATAGTACTAATGTACCAATGTCTCATGAGATAAGAATTCCAGTGAAAAATATTTCCGATGGAAATTACATTATTAAAGTAGAAACTTCTGCTAAAAGCATAAATAAGAAAGTTATCATTAAACTGTAATAATTAAAATAAAATATTAATAAAAAGGCGGCTACATTAGTCGTCTTTTTTATTTCAGCTATTTTTATTTATGAAACAATAATGCATTTCATCGAATATATAGGTATTTCATAGGATTTTTTTAATATAAGGGATATATTAGCCCAAGCAAAATAATTAAGTTTCATTTTTTAACCCAAATCTTATGAAAAAAATTACGCTAGTTTGCATTACCTTTATTTTAATCTTTAGTGTTCATTGTAAAGCATTCAATACTAATATTAAAACTACAAATAATAACCAAGCATCTTTATCAAATTCGATACAGCGTGTGCGATTAGATGTTATAACTCCAATGGGTTATACGCGACACCTTTTATTAGGTTTTATTGAAAATATTGCTACAGATGGTTTTGATTATGGTTATGATGCACTAAATCCAGATAATTTTCCAGACGATTGTAATTGGCTAGTAGATAACAGACGATGCGTAATACAAGGTGTTGGTGTTTTTAATAAAACAAAAAAATACCCATTGGGTTTATTTCTTGAAAATTCTGGAACTATTGAAATGTCTTTAAATTCATTAGAAAACTTCGATTCGCCTGTCGATGTTTATATCTATGATGCCGTTTTAGATTCCTACTTTAAAATAAATGAAACAACTTTTTCTCAAAACATATCAAGTGGAGAATATTTAGATAGATTTTTTATTGCTTTTCAGGATGAAAATGAATTGCAGAAAGGTGCATCTTTATCTATAGAACAAAACAATATTAAAAATACTGTAGTAAGGTATTTAAAGAACAATAAAGAACTATACTTAAAAGCTAATAGTACTGCTAATATAAAGCAAGTACAAGTTTATAACATTCTCGGTAAAGAATTGTTTTCTATAAAAAACATAAATGAATCAGAAATCAGAATTCCATTTGAAAATATCGGAGTAAACTTAGGAATCGTTTCTGTTACAACCGAACAAGGTATAATATCTAAAAAAATTGTTTTACGCTAATTCAATATTAAACTAATTGCAATTATAACAGTATAAAAATATTCCAATAGGTAGATAAGGTCTAATTTCTGGTTTTTGAATAATCTTCTTTTAAAATTTAATTGCATTTCATCGATTATTTTTGCATTTCATGGAGTAATAATATATGTTTGTACTAGAAAATTGAAATAATTAATTAGTCCCAAACTAAATTAACCTATATGAAAACAATTACGTTTAAACAGTTTTTGTCATGTTTTATATTTCTATTTGTTACAATAAGTAGCTTTGCAAAGTATATCTCAACTCATGTAAATTCTAATACACACTGTTTAGATTATAGAGAATTAAACGTTGACCAAGATGGCATAAAAGTCCATTCAGAGGAATGTAATAATTTTGATACACAAAACACTTTAGCTTCAGATAGAGATTCGAAATCTAGCATATATGTTACTACATTGGATTTTGATGGAACAGATGACTATATAGATTATGGAGATGAGATTGCATTTGAATTTAATTCTAGCTTTTCAATAGAAGCATGGGTATTACAAGAAACCATAACAACAACTGGAACAATTGCTTCAAAAAGTAATGCGAAATCCGGAAATGAAAAAGGATATAAATTAGTATTGAATAATGGCGTACCAAATTTAAAATGGTATGACAATTCCAATACACTTATCTTGAATTTAATATCACCTTATGGAATTTCAAATAATCGCTGGTATCATATAGCTACTACTTATGATGGAACGGTTGCGAAACTTTATATAGATGGTATTATGGTAGCATCAAGCTTACCAGCATCGCTTCCATCCTATGACAACGAGAGATTTTTGATAGGTGCAACTTATAATAGTGATACACCAACTACTCCCAAAGACTATTTTAATGGTTTTATTGATGAAGTACGTGTATGGAATGTTGCTTTACACGAGCAACAATTAAGAGAAATGATGAATCAAGAAATTCAAGCTAGTAACCTTTCTCTTGGAGGTCCTGACAATGTTATGGGGAAAGTAATTCCTTTAGAAATTTCTGGTGATTTAAAATGGGCTAGTCTAGAAGCATATTATGACATGAATGATGATAATGCCGATGACAAATCTAGTAACTCTCGCAACGGTTCTCCTAAAAATATTACTACATCGCAGGAGCAAACAGCTCCATTACCATATACTACAAAAGCGGATGGAGATTGGGATGATATTACCCAATCTACGCCTTGGACATTAGGAGATTCTGTTTGGGATCAACCAAATGGATATGGAATAGATAGAGATAATCCTACAGATCCGACTTCTGGGACAAAAATAGATTGGAACATCGTACAAATATCACATAATATAAACTCAAATGATGAAGATATTACTCTAATGGGGTTAATATCAGATACAACAGGAAAGACATTAACAATAGCAAATGATGTCGAAACATTAGATGAAAATAATTCTGGTCAGATGTTATGGGTTACACACTATTTAGATTTAAATGGGAAAATAGATTTAGTTGGAGAATCTCAACTAATTCAAAAAAGGTATGATGCAATTAATCAAACCACTGAAAGTAAGCTAAATACTACAAGTACAGGCACGATTGAACGTGATCAACAAGGTACTCGTGATTTATACACATATAATCATTGGTCATCACCAGTTGGAGAAGCAAGTATTGTGACAAATAACACTAGCTTCGAGCTTCCAACCATACTTAATGATGGAACGTCATCTACCTCACCTGAATCAATTTCCTTTTTGTCCTCTGGTTATGATGGTGCAACAAGTCCTACACTTAGTATTGCAGATTACTGGATATGGAAATATGCTAATAATGCTGACAACCAGTATTCACAGTGGAAACATATACGTAGTACAGGTACAATTTTAGCTGGTGAAGGATTTACGATGAAGGGCGTAGCAGATACGGCAGGACTAATTACACAACAACAAAACTATGTGTATGAAGGAAAACCAAATAATGGTGATATTACATTAACAATAAATCCTGGAAGTGACTATTTAGTTGGTAACCCTTATCCTTCTTCAATTGATGCTAATGAATTTTTATACGATAACTTAAGTACTCTAGATGGAGGTAGAAATAATGCAAACATTATTAATGGTGTTTTATATTTCTGGGACCACTTTGCCAGTAGTACTCATACTTTATCTAATTATCACGGTGGTTATGCGACTTACACACTTATGGGCGGCGTAGCCGCAATTTCTAACGATGCCAGAATAAATGCTACAATGGGAGTTGGAACAAAAATTCCGGAACGTTATATTCCAGTAGGTCAAGGTTTTTTCGTATCTACCATTTTAGACACCAATCCAATAGCTGATGATAATGGTATAGATTTTTCTATAGATGGTGGTAGCATTTTATTTAAAAACAGTCAACGTATATTTAAACGCGAAGGTGAATCTGGAGTGAATTCAGGTTCAGTATTTTTAAGATCTAGTATTACTAAACCTGAAACTAATGACAGACAACATGCAGATATTAGGCAAAAAATTAGATTAATGTTTATTTCTCCAGAAGGATATCATAGACCGCTACTTGTTGGTGTTGACGAAAATGCATCCAATAATTTTGATTTAGGATATGATGCTCCATTAATTGAGAATAACAAAGAAGACTTGTATTGGGTATTTAATAACAGCCAATACATTATTCAGGCAGTAAATAATTTCGATAAATCACAGATACTTCCTTTAGGTACTCATATTGAACAGGAAGGTATTGCGACTATTAAAATTGAAGCTTTAGAAAACATTTCTGACGATTTACAAATATTTGTTCACGATAAAGAAACAGACACCTATTATGATTTAAGAAATAGCAATTTTGAAATTAATATAACTCCTGGAGAATATAAAGAACGTTTTGAAATAACATTCTTAAATCCAGCATTGGAACAAAACTCTGATGATAACGTCGTGGTTGTAGATAATAATACAAACGAAACGGAAGTAATAGTAGAAAACGATCCTACAATTGAAGATTCAGAAAGTGAGTTTACAAGTTTACAGACTTACTATTCGAACGAAACTAATAGCCTTATAATTCATAATCCAAACCAATTAAACATTATATCAATTAACATGTATAATATTATTGGTCAATCAATTATAAGAACAAATAATGCTTTCTCTGAAAGTTACTTGGAAATTAGAACAAGCCCATTAAGTGCTGGTTCTTATATCATTAAATTAGAAACTCTAGATGGAAATATTTCTAAAAAAGTGCTAGTCCAATAAAACCGTGTAGGCCCAAATCTACCATAATCTTGACTGTACTTTTTAAAGTCCCAATTAACGTTGGGACTTTTTTTATTTTATTATTGAAATTAATTCGCCGAACTGAAGCTTTTGTTGTTCTCCCGAAATCATATTTTTTAATGTATAGGTTTGAGATTTTAACTCCTCGTCTCCTACTAAAACAACAAACGGAATATTACGCTTATTCGCGTAATTCATTTGTTTTTTCATTTTGGCAACATCTGGATACAGTTCTGCATTAATATTATGTTGTCGCAATTGTTTAATAGCTTTTAAACTGAATAAGGCTTCAGCATGACCAAAATTTATAAACAGAACTTGTACATTTTTGGTTACAGTTTCTGGGAACAGATTTAATTCTTCTAAAACTAAATAAATGCGATCTAGCCCAAAACTAATCCCTACGCCACTAACATCTTTTAATCCAAAAATTCCTGTGAGATCATCATAACGACCTCCTCCACCAATTGATCCCATTTGCACAATATTTGGAGCTACTACCTCTAAAATAGCACCCGTATAATAATTTAAACCACGTGCAAGTGTCACATCTAGTTGTAAAGTTGCAGTTTCTAAACTCAAATCTTTTATAGCATTATTAATAAATTCTAATTCTTCTATGCCTCGAATTCCTTCTGTTGAAGAAGAAAGGATTTCTTTTAAATTCTGAATTTGATTTTCAAAAGTTCCAGAAATATTAAATAAGGGTTGTAATTTGTCAATACCCGTTTGTGAAATGCCTTTGACCAGCATTTCTTCTTTAACCTTCTCCTCACCTATTTTATCGAGCTTATCTAAAGCTACAGTGAAATCTATTAATTTGTCTTGTGCTCCAATAACTTCTGCGATACCAGCAAGTATTTTGCGGTTGTTAATTTTTATAGTGACACCTTCTAGTTTTAAAGCAGAGAAAACAGCATCATATAATTGTATAAACTCAACTTCTTGCCATAGCGATTTAGAACCTACAACATCTGCATCACACTGGTAAAATTCTCTAAAACGTCCTTTTTGCGGTCTATCAGCACGCCAAACAGGTTGAATTTGGTAGCGTTTAAAAGGTAGTTCAATCTCATTTCTATGCTGTACAACATAACGTGCAAATGGCACGGTTAAATCGTAACGAAGTGCTTTTTTTGAAATTTCAGTTGTTATATTTTTCAGAACTGAATAATCACCTTCTAATAAATTTAAAACATCTATTAAAGATTTATCAGCTAATTCTGGTGCGGAAATCCAAATAGTGTTTTTTAAAAAATCTTGTCTAAAAGATTCATTCTGACGTAGTAAAGACCATTCTTCCGGAGAGAAGTCTTTCATTTTATAATTCTTAAAATAGTCACCAGACTCTAAAATCTTAAAAATCAGTCTGTCACCTTCGTCACCATATTTTCCCATTAGGGTTTCAGAGTTCTCAAAGCTTGGTGTTTCAATAGGCTGAAATCCAAATGTTTCGAAAGCATGCTGGATTGTATTAAAAATATAGTTACGCTTTGCAACTTGTTCTGGATTAAAATCTCTTGTGCCTTTAGGAATACTTGGTTTTTGAGCCATTGAAAATGTGAATTAAAACACAAATATCTTAATTTTTAATTTCTAATGAGATGTTTTTTTAATTTTATGGTAACTTTATTCACTTTTAATAGTCTTATTATAAAAGTTTCAGAACCATTTAAAATAAATACATGTTCTCACTCGTAAGAGAAAATATTAGAATTGCCATAGATTCTATTAGAACACAGTTATTAAGAACCATTTTAACGGTATTAATAATTGCTATTGGTATTACCGCACTTGTTGGTATTTTAAGTTCTGTATCTGCTTTAGAAAATACTATTTCTGGCGATTTCTCGTCTATGGGATCTAATAGCTTTACACTACAACGATACGAATTACAAATAAGAACACATGGTGGTGGGAAGGAGCGTCAAAAAATAAATCCAGTCATTAGTTATTATGACGCTAAAGAATTTTTAGACACTTATAATTTTCCTCTTACAACAGCTTCAATATCATATACTGGTTCAAGCAATTCTGAAATTAAGTATGAAAATTTAAAATCTGAACCTGATGTTGAAATTATTGGATCTAATGAGTATTTCATTTCAAATTCAGGTTTTAAAATAAAAGAAGGAAGAGAATTAAATTATTTTGATGTTACAAACAATAATAATGTTTGCGTTATTGGAAGCGAAATAGAGAAGAAATTTTTTAGTGAAATAAACCCTATTGGTAAAACTATTAGCGTTAGAGGTTCAAAATTTAAGATTATTGGCACACTTGAATCTAATAAAAGCACATTTAATAGTAAAGAAGATAATCGTGTAATAATTCCGATACAAAAAGCAAGATCTATTTTTACAAGTCGATTAGCAAACTACGATGTTTTGATTAAAACAGAAAAAAAAGAATTTCTTGAACAAGCTGTTGATGATGCCATAGTTACTTTTAGAAATATTAGAAGATTAACACCTCTTGAAGAAAATAATTTTAGCTTAAATCGTAGTGACGATTTAATAAATCGAATTGCCTCGATTACAGATTACCTATATATCGCAGCTTGGGTGATAAGTATCATTACACTTTTCGGTTCATCGATCGCATTAATGAATATTATGCTAGTATCGGTTTCAGAACGTACCCGAGAAATTGGTGTTCGTAAAGCTATGGGTGCAAAGCGTAAAACGATTGCAATTCAATTCTTTATTGAAACTATTATTGTTGGACAATTAGGTGGTATTCTTGGAATTATATTAGGAATTCTGGTTGGTTTAGGACTTTCTGCTGCCGTTGGTTTTAAATTTACAACACCATGGCTTGCCATGTTTAGTGCTTTTTCTATTGCATTTGTTGTTGCCGTTATTTCTGGGTTATTTCCAGCTATTAAAGCTGCAAAATTAGATCCCATAGAATCGCTTCGTCACGAGTAATTAAAGAATTTTTCAAATCAAAATTCTTTAATTTAGATTCCCGTTTTCACGGGAATGACAATTTCAACGGAAACCTAGAGACCAAGTCTCCAGGAATTCTTTTCGATTAATTAATAAGTTTATTAAAATACCTGTATAAATAACCTTTTGTAATATTTGCTCCCTGCTGAATAAACTTGAATTTATCGGCATTTTTATCGTCAGAATAATCCTTGTTTGCCTGCAAAAACTCTACGTTATCATCCATTAAATTTTTTCGAAGCCAATTAAACCCTTCAGATGTTGTTAGGTCTACCTCGTTTTTAAGTGTAATTGCTATGACATGCATATTAGATTCTTTTAAAGTAAAAAGATGCATGTGTTTTGGAGATATATGTTCTAAATATTTTGCTTGATTTAAAACACCTTCCCAGATAAGGTCACTAAACACATCTAACTCCTGCTCTGCAACTTCAGGTTTTTCATTTTTAATTGTAGTCCACTCTTTAGCGGTAATAGATTGTGTTGCCAAGAAGTTAATAAACTCCGGATGTAACTCTTCGAATTGTTCTTTTGTAAGTCTAGAATATTTCATTTATGTCTTATAATAAAAAATGCGCCTCTAAATTAGAGGCGCAAATTTAAATATTTATTCTGGTTTTTATTTAGAAAATATAACGTAATCCAAACTGCATTTGCCATCTAGATTGTAAGCCAGAGTCGTATCCGAAAGTTTTGGCATCTGGCCCTCCAGCAAATGTAAATACTGGCTCTGATCCTGATGTATCTACAGATATTGGAGAGGTATTATTAGGTATTTCTACAACGCCCCAATCTGAACTTAAAAGGTTTCCAAAATTTAAAATATCAATACTAAACTGAATTGTATTTACTTTGTCTTCAGAAATTTTTATGCGTAAGTCTTGTAAAAACTTTACATCCCAACTTCCTCTCCATGGCGCTAAAGCTCCATAACGTTCCATATACTGACCTCTATTACTACTTAAATAATCATCTTGCTTAATATAAGCTTCGTAAGCAGCAGCTTGTCCAGCTCCAGAAAACATCATCTGCTGTACTTCGCTTGAAGTAGGTATATAGATTAAATCGTTATTCTGAAAAGAGCTATCGTTATTTATATTACCTGCATATGTGTAATTAAAACGTCCACCTTGAGCATACTCAAAAAATGTAGATAAAGTCGTAGACCATTTATCGTTACCATAATCCCAACGCTTACTAGCAACTCCAATAAATCGATGTGTATCGCCATATTTAGAATATGATAATACATCTTGGTTAGCGTCTCCTAAAGTTGGGTTAAAATCGAAAGCATCACCAGTAATTTCAGCTTCAATAGAATTTACATCTTGAGAATCTAAATAACTATATGCCAGCATTGTGTATAAACCGTTGTCAAATGTTTTTTGCGCTTTTACAGATACATTCCAAATTCTTCCTTTATCAGAATTTGTAAATACGTATGCATTATTTCCTTTATCTGCGTCGTTATAAATAGGTCTATTGTCTCCAGGCGCATTTAAAGTACCGGTTGGATCTTGTAAGCCCCAGTTTTGTACATGCGCTCCATTAATATCTTTAGTGTATGACACATCGGCTGTTAAAATTAAACCGCTATCAAATCTTTTATCTGCTCCAATATTAGTTCTCCAAACTTGTGGGAATTTATAATCCGGGTCCACCATTGTGTAGAAGAAAACTTCTGGGTTTGCAATTTGATTTCCTAACCAAACAAAAGGGAATCGACCAGTAAATACTCCTGATCCACCTCGTAATTGAAATGAATCGTCACCTTTAACATCATAATTAAATCCAACTCTCGGAGAAATTAACCAGTCATTATTTGGCATTTGAGTATTATCTAAAAATACCGTTTCTCCAGTATTTGGATTATAGTAAGGAATCTCTGGAACGTAACAACACGCTCTATCTATAACTTCTTGTGCTTTTTCGGAAGTATCAAAAAATAACGGTTTGTCAAAACGTACACCATAAGTTAATTTAAGCTTTTCGTTTACATTCCATTCATCTTGAACATAAAAAGATAATTGACCTACATTGGTTTCAGCAAGAGCCCAAGCCCCAGCAGTACCATCTGGCACACTATTATTAGCGTCGAAAGTAGCCTGTGGCGAAGCAAAATCATACGCTGTAGCATCAAAGTCTGCTATATCTACTGCTCCAAAAAGATCAAATCCGTAAGAGGTTAAATTAAATGAATTGTCAAATTGAAATTTTTCAAAAGCAAATCCAACTGTAAATGTATGATCTCCTTTATAAAAATTAAGATTATTTGATAATTGTAGTACTTTTTGATCTAACTCATTATGAACTGAAAATGGCTCATGACCAGCAATAATATAATTTGTTCCATTTTTCGAAATGTTTATTGAAGGAGCAGGTGTAGAAAATGGGCTTCTAAAGTCATCAAAATGTGTATATCCGAATTGGAGTTTATTAGATGCCGTTGAAGACAATGTTGAATTTAATTCTACTTGAACGGATTTCAACTTATTATTAATTTCATATCCTGAATTTTCAAATTGTAAGGTTGTAAAATTAGGCCCTCTAGGTTGGATTGCTGTTGGATGAGCGGGTTTCTCTTTAGAAGCATCTAACCAATTATAAATAACTGCCAAACGGTTATTATCATTAATATTCCAGTCTAATTTAAAGATTCCTTTCGAAGAACCAGAATCATGTGTAAACCCTTCGTATGTTCCTGGATCATAACCAGCAGCTAATAAAGCATCTTGAACTGCAATTAAATCAGATTCTAATACTCTTGATTCATTTACTGCTCCTGTACCTCTATTTGGAATCCAAGATTGTCCTAAATCTACTCTTTCATCCTTTTCGAAATTTGCAAAAAAGAACAATTTATTCTTTATAATTGGACCACCGATACTAATACCATATTGCTTTTGTTCTAATTTTGTTTTGGCTAGTTTATCGCCTTTTATTTTTCTACCTGTCATGTCTTCATTTCTAAAGAAACCATAAACAGTACCATGGAACTCGTTTGTACCACTTTTTGTAACGGCATTTACAGATGCACCAGTAAAACCTGATTGCGTAACATCGTAAGGTGCCGTAGATACTTGTATTTGGTCAATGGCATCTAAAGATACTGGTTGTGAATCTGTTTGTCCTCCTGGTGTTGCAGCATCTAATCCGAACGGATTATTAAATATAGCACCATCTAAAGAAAAATTATTGTATTGATCATTTCTACCTCCAAAAGAACCATTACTCGCTGTAGGTTCTAATCTTGTGAAATCTGATGAAGATCTAGAAATAGAAGGCAACCGTGTTAATTCGCGTCGTCCAACACTGGTTTCGGCTCCTGTTCTATCACTACCAAATGTTCCTGTTCCGCCTGTTCCTTGTATAACTACTGCATCAAGTTGTTCGCTATCAGAGATTAAATCAACATCTAAATTTTGAGTTTTACCTAATGTTAAAAACACATTATCAAAAACCTGTTCCTTATAGCCAATATAGCTTATGGTTATTGTATATGGTCCACCTACTCTTAAGTTAAGTAAGTTATAACGACCATCTATATTTGTTGCAGCTCCATATTTTGTTCCTGTAGGAGTATGAATAGCTACAACATTAGAACCAGGTAATGGTTCAGATTCTTCGCCCTGAACTAAACCTTTAATGTTAGATGTTGTAACTTGAGCCGATGCCAGTACAAAACCTAGCATGAATAAAATAGTAAAGAAATTTTGTTTCATGAGATAATTAATTTATTGATTAAAGTATAAAAGTAAACAAAATATAAGAAAAAAAACCGCTCTATGAGCGGTTTTTAATTTTACTAAACAGTTTACTTGTTTAAGTTTTATTAAGCTTGAGCAACTACTTGAAATGGCAAATCTACAGAAACTTCTCTATGTAAACGTATTACAGCGTTATACTGCCCTAAACGTTTTACAGTACCACCAATAACATTGATGTATTTTTTGTCTATATCTTGTCCTTCTTTTCCTAAAGCTTCAGCTAAATTGATATTATTTATAGATCCAAATAATTTGTCTCCAGTACCTACTTTTGCTGGTATTTTAATTTCTAATGCTTTTAATGCTTCTGCAATTTTATTAGCATCATCAATAATTTTCTTTTCTTTAAATGCTCTTTGCTTCAAAGTCTCTGCTAATACTTTTTTAGCAGATATGGTTGCTAATATAGCATCACCATTTGGGATTAAAAAATTTCTACCATAACCGTTCTTAACTGTTACAATATCGTCTTTAAATCCTAAATTCTCAACGTCTTGTTTTAATATAAGTTCCATTGTTATGTGTATTTTATTTTAATAAATCTGCTACGTAAGGCATTAACGCTAAATGACGCGCTCTTTTTACAGCTACTGCTACTTTACGTTGGTATTTTAATGAAGTTCCTGTTAAACGTCTTGGTAAAATTTTACCTTGCTCGTTTATAAATCTCATTAAAAAATCTGGATCTTTATAATCAACATATTTGATTCCAGACTTTTGAAACATACAATACTTTTTGTTCTTGTTTGTTTCTATATTAAGAGGTGTTAAATATCTAATTTCACCGTCTTTTTTTCCTTTAGCTTGTTGTTCTATAGATGACATAATTACGCTTTTGCTTTAAGTTTAACTCTTCTTCTTTCTGCCCAAGAGATTGCATGCTTATCTAAGGTAACAGTTAAATAACGCATAAAACGCTCATCACGTCTAAACTCTACTTCTAGTGCATTAATTGCATCACCTTCTACAGTGAATTCGAATAAGTGGTAAAAACCACTTTTCTTGTTTTGAATTGGATACGCTAACTTTTTCAAGCCCCAATCTTCTTTTGATACCATCTTAGCTCCTTTAGAAACAAGAAAATCTTCGTATTTCTTGACTGTTTCCTTTATCTGGTCTTCAGATAAAACGGGATTTAAGATGAAAACAGTTTCATAATGATTCATATAAAATATATTTATTGTTAAAAATGGGTGCAAAAATAATCTTTTTATTCGTATCTTACAACTATCCCAAAGAATAATATAGCGAATTCAATTATTGTTAAAATAATGTTAAAATAAACACTTAATCGATGTTTTTTGGTTTTTAACCGAATTTTTTGTACTATTGTCGATACTTAACCGAAAATATTAAATGTTATGACTTTAAACTGTGTAGTAGTAGACGACTCAGCAATCCAGCGCCTCTCGATTGTCAAGTTAATAGAAAGCCACGCTTCTCTAAACTTGATAGCCGAATATAGTAGCGCATTAGAGACTAAAAATGGTCTTAATTCTCATCAAGTAGATTTAATCTTTCTAGATATTGAAATGCCTGTATTAAATGGCTTCGAATTATTGGATGTACTAAATAATAAACCCCAAATTATTTTTGTAACTGGTAAAACGGAATATGCATTTAAGGCATTTAATTATGATGCTACAGATTATCTACATAAACCTCTTACTAGAGAACGCTTTAATACCGCTGTAGATAAGGCGCTAGAGCAACATCGCTTAAAATTAGACTTTAACGAAGACGAAGGAGAGCACATTTTTGTAAAAAGCAACCTTAAAAAGCGTAAAGTTTATATTAAAGATATTAAGTGGATTGAAGCTCTTGGTGATTACGTAAAATTAGTTACCGAAGACAATAGCCTTGTGGTACTATCTACAATGAAAGCTTTTGAACACGAACTACCTGAAGGTAAGTTTTTAAGAATTCATAAATCATATATTGTTAATCTTGACAAAGTAGATAGATTTAACAGCAAGAATGTTGAAGTTGGTGCTTATGAAATACCTTTAAGTAGGAATAAAAAGACACAACTAGTTGACGCTCTAAATAATATTTAAAAACTTTAAAAGTTATCGACATTTAAAATTACTTTTACAGATCTAAAATCTTTTATACTATAGAAACTATTGTTAATCTTAATAATAGTTTCTTTTGTTTTTACGAGTGACTGTTTTTGAGGAATTTTAATTAATATATTCTTGTGATACTGATTTCGTATCCTAGAAACGGGTGGAGATTCTGGCCCTAAAACATTTTGCGAAAACACTTGCTTTAAAGATTTAGCTAGCCATGTAGACGCAGAATTTACTCTATTATAATCTCTGTGCTTTAATGTGATTTTAATTAACCTATAAATTGGCGGGTATTTAAAGTTATACCTATCATCCATTTGCTCATTATACATTCCTAGGTAGTTGTTAGTCGAAACTTGTTGTAATATTTTATGATACGGATTATATGTTTGGATTAATACCTTGCCTTGTTTATCTAAACGTCCTGCCCTACCCGAAACCTGAAGCATTAATTGAAAGCTTCTTTCATGCGCTCTAAAGTCTGGGAAATTAAGCATATTATCAGCATTCATAACACCTACGAGTTTTACATTACTAAAATCTAATCCTTTGGTAAGCATCTGGGTGCCAACTAAAATATCTACTTCTTGCTGCTCGAATGCTGTAATAATTTTTTCGTAACCATATTTCCCTCTCGTTGTATCTAAATCCATTCTAGAAGTTTTGTAATCAGGAAAAATGACTTTCACCTCTTCTTCTATCTGTTCGGTTCCAAAACCCTTATTATCTAACTCAACACTACCACAAGCTTCACAGTTCTTATGCATTAGTGTATGATAACCACAATAGTGGCAACGCAATTCGTTTCTATATTGATGATAGGTTAAACTCACATCGCAGTTTGAGCATTGAGGAGAATGCCCGCATGTAACACATTCTATGATTGGCGAAAAGCCTCTTCGGTTTTGAAATAAAATAATTTGATGTCCTTCGTTCAAAGCTTCAGTCATTTCTTGGATGAGTCTATCGCTAAAATGACCTTTCATAAGTTTACGCTTATGCTTATCTTTTATATCTACTAATTCAATTTCAGGAAGTAAAACATTATTATAGCGTTTGGTAATTTCAACCAAACCATATTTATTCTGCTTTGTATTAAAATAACTTTCTAAACTAGGTGTTGCAGAGCCTAAAAGCACTTTTGCTTTATGAAGATTCGCCAATACAATGGCGGTATCGCGAGCGTGATATCGAGGCGCTGGATCAAACTGTTTAAAAGATTGTTCATGCTCTTCGTCTACCACAATTAAACCTAGATTATTAAAAGGTAAAAACACCGAAGAGCGAGCACCTAAAACAATCTGCGCTTTAGATGAATTTTGTAATACATTATTCCAAACTTCTACACGTTCATGCAACGAATATTTAGAATGAAATACTGCCACTTTTGCTCCAAAATAATTTTGCAACCTACTTACCAATTGTGTTGTTAAAGCAATTTCTGGAAGCAAATACAACACTTGTTCACCTTGGTTAATTGCATCTTGAATAAGCTTTACATAAATTTCTGTTTTTCCTGAAGATGTGACGCCATGTAATAATGTAACATTTTGTTTTTTAAATGATTGCATTATTTCATTTAAAGCATTAGTTTGATGTTCGTTTAATGATTTCAAATTCTCTATATTAGTTCTAGAGAACTGAACACGGTCTGTTTGAATATAAAACGCTTCTAATATTTTCTTATCAATCAACGCTTTTACAATAGCCGAAGAAGCTCCACTCTCTTTGGTGAGCTGTGCTACTTTAATTGGCTTTTTTGTTTGTGCAGAAATTGAAAATAAAGTCATGATTACATGACGTTGTTTTGGTGCATTTTTTAAGTCGTCGAGTAATGTTTGCAAGCCATTTTCTGAAGAAAAGTTCGCATATAATTTTATATATCTAACTAATTTTGGTTTATACTTTTCATAAATTTCTTGTTCTAGGCGAATTAACCCTTTTTCAATTAATCTATTAATAACTGGTAATACGTTCTTTCTTTCAAGAATTTTAATAATATCATGAATCTTTAATGACGATTGATGTTGCAAAGCTTCATAAATTAAAAATTCGTCATCTTTTAAATCTTCATCTATAATTATATGATTATTGTTTTGGGTAATAATCGTTTCACTTTCAAGAATAAATGCACTTGGAAATGCAGCACGCATAACATCTCCTAACGTACACATGTAATATTTAGCAATCCAATGCCAGAGTTTTAACTGATAAGAGTTTACAACTGGGAATTTATCTAATATTTGATGGATCTCTTTTGCTTCATAAACTTGGGGTTCATTATTATGAATACTATTGACGATTCCTGTATAAATTTTAGATTTGCCAAAAGGAACAGAAACTCGCATCCCAGGTTTTAAAAAATTGGCTTCAGATACAGTTATACTATAGGTGAAAAGTTTTTCAAGAGGGATTGGTATTATAACATCAATGAAATACAACATGGATTCAAATTTAGGTTCTTTCAATAAAAAAACCTCTTAAAATAGAAGTGGATTGTTAACAAAATTTAAAGTTTATTCTTTTATTCTTTCCCAATATTGTGACGCGTATAAAAAAGATATATATCCTCGTACTTGCAATATATCTGGGTTGGTTTTTTCTATAAACAACCTACATTTATATTTTTTCCCGCGTTCTGGGTCAAAAATAGTTCCGCCTTTATAATAATTTCCAACTTTAATCATGTCCTTTATTAATACCAAACCCATAACAGGAACATTATATTCATCTCCTACACACTTTTCACATAAAGCATCGACATTTTCAGGATTTAAAATACCAACAACTTTTCCAAATAATTTTCCGTTCTTTTTATAAATTTCGACAATAGATTTCTCAATTCCTGATTCGCCATCAATTGTTTTCCATTTTCCTATTAAACTCTGTGAGGGCATTATTAATGGAAAGAGAAAAATTAGAAATAAGAATAAGTAATTCTTCATTTTTGTTTTTCTTTCTTTTTTAAACGATTTATCGAAGCATTTAGCTCATACCCTAATAGCAAAATATTAGAATTTAACCATAAATATATCATAAGTATTAACAATGCTCCTATCGATCCATAGAGCTCATTATACTGCCCGAAATTTTCAATATAAATTCCAAACAAATAAGAAGTAAGTATAATAAGTAAGGTTGTAAATAATGCACCTATAGAAAAGAAACTAGAGAGCCTTCCTTCTTTTGTGCCAAAATAATATAATGTTGCTGTTGCCAAATACACCATAATAACAAAGAAAACATATTGAGCGATATCAAACCAAAAGGTGTTTTGCCGTTGCAATTCGTAGCCTTGTTTTTCTAAAACATCCAATAATTCTTGAACAACATAAATTTGGAAATACCCCAAAACAGCAATGGTAATAATTAACAAAAATGCTAGAATTATTGCAACTCCAAGAGCAAACATATATTGTCTAAGTACATTTCGAGTTAGTTGTTCGTGATATGAATGTTCAAACCCAGAAAAAACTGCACTTACACCATTTGCCATTAAAGCAACAGACAACAAAAATACAGACGAAAGCAAGCCGCCTCGTTGTGTGCTTTCAATATTCTCAAATATATTCTGAAAGAAAAAATCTGATGTACTTGGTGGTAAAGAGGATTCTAAAAAATTCAGAAACTCTACTTTAAATCCTTCAATAGGCAAATATGGAATTATAATTAGCAGAAACAGCAAGAATGGAAAAATGGCCATAAAAAAACTAAACGCAATAGCACTCGCTCTAGTTGTCACAGCACCTTTAACAATACCAATCGTGTAGAGTTCTAATAAATCGTATAGAGATAATCCTTCTAAAGCTGGTAACTTTATTTTTTTTAAAAGCCTAACTGCCAGTCTTATAATTGGTATTTTTTCTAATTTATCTTCTATAGAATTACTCATATTGCATAGCTTTCAAGCTTAAATCCATATTATAAACCGAATGTGTTAATGCTCCGCTAGAGATATAATCTACTCCGCATTCTGCATAATGTCTTATAGTAACCTCATCGATGTTCCCTGAAGATTCCGTTAAACATTTATCACCAATAAGAGCAACAGCTTTTTGAGTTTCTTGATAATTAAAGTTGTCTAAAAGTATTCTGTAAACACCATCATTATTAAGAATTTCTTCAACCTCGTCCATATCTCTAGCTTCAACAATTATATCTAGATCTTTATTATTTTCTTTTAAATATTGCTTTGTCTTTTCAATCGCTATTGTAATTCCTCCAGCAAAGTCAACATGGTTATCTTTAATCATAATCATATCATATAAAGCAAATCTATGGTTCACTCCTCCTCCAATTTTAACAGCCCATTTTTCTAGTGCACGAATTCCAGGTGTTGTTTTTCGGGTATCTAAAACTTTGGTGCCAGTACCTTTTATTAGTTCGACAAAAGAATTGGTTTTTGTTGCAATAGCACTCATACGTTGCATGGCATTTAAAACCAAACGCTCCGCTTTTAATATAGATTGAGAAGATCCCTGAACATAAAAGACTACATCGCCAAACTTAACATAAGCTCCATCATTAATCAATGTTTCAACTTTCAAATTTTTGTCAACAGCCTTAAACACAAGTTTTGCAAACTCAACACCAGCAATTATACCTTTATCTTTTACTAGTAACTTAGCCTTACCAAAAGCTTCTTCAGGAATACAAGCTAAAGAACTATGATCGCCGTCTCCAACATCTTCACGAATTGCATTGGATATTATTAATTCTATTTCGTTATCAAATTGCGCTTTAGTAATCATGGAATGAATAATTTGTTGTAAAAATACTAATTGATAATTAAAAAAAATGAAAAAACTTTACCTTTGAAACATGACAATTAAACTTCTTACCATTGGTAAAACTAATAATAAAGAACTGCAAGTTTTGATTAATGACTATATAAAGCGCTTAAGTTTTTATATTAAATTCGAATTTGAAATCATTCCCGATTTAAAAAATACCAAAAATTTAAAAGTAGAACAGCAAAAACAAAAAGAAGGCGAACTTATTCTAGCAAAAATAAAACCAACTGATGCTTTAATTTTACTTGACGAAAATGGCAAACAATTCGATTCTGTTGGGTTTTCAAATTACCTACAAAAACATATGAATTCGGGTATCAAACAAATAGTTTTCGCAATCGGCGGTCCGTATGGTTTTTCTCAAGAGGTTTATAATAGATCAAGAGGGAAAATCTCATTATCTAAAATGACGTTCTCTCACCAAATGGTAAGACTGTTTGTTATCGAACAACTTTATAGAGGTTTTACTATTTTACGAAATGAACCTTATCATCATCAATAAAACTCTAATGTCTTACAAAAGTGTGTTTGCGCTTTTTAAGTTGAATTTCTAAATCTTTAATCGTTTTTTTAACGGCGTTTTCAAATGTAGATTCGTTTGAAACTGCAAATATTCTTGGACCAGGAAGACTTAATTCCATTTTGCAAATTTTTCCTTTTCCTGTTGGATCGTTTTCTTTTTCGAAATGAACTTCACAAGAAATTATCCAATCATATTTTTTACCTAATCTTTGTAGTTTATCTTCCACATAAGCGTTCATAGCTTCACTTTTAGCCATATGAACGTATTGAATATTTATTGTCATAATTATTGATTTTTAATTATACTAAAGTTATAGTATTAAGATTTTAAAAAAGATGATTTTAATCATTTTATTTTAATCTAATCCTAAACTTTTAATATAGGCTTCGTTGTTGGATGGTCTTCCTAAAAACTCTTCGACAGCTTCAACAATATCTCGTTGACTACCATTTGCAAGGATTAACTCTCTATATCTAACACCTGTTTCTGTATCTCTTAAACCATTTTCCTCAAATAAGGTAAACATGTCTTGGGCATACACTTCAGACCACAAATAACCATACATATATACTGGATGCGTATTAACATGAATCCAACTTGCTTCTGTGTGTGTTCCCTCAATATGTCTAGACATAACTCCCATTTGGGAATCAATATCTTTCCATAATTGTTCAGTATCTATCAGTGAATCTGGTCGGTATTTATCATATAAATTCATGTCGTACAAACAATACCTTAATGACCCTTGAACGTTTAAACCTGAATTTAAATTTTTAGCATCTTTCTTCCTATCAAATTCATCTTTTGGTAATGCCTCACCTGTTTTATAATGCGATGCAAACGAATTTAAAATATCGTAATCTGAGAGCCAGTTCTCAAATATTTGCGACATTGCTTCTGCAAAATCAGACTTTGAATTTGATTGTGTAGAGAATTCACCTTCGTAAGACATACCATCCATTATGTGACCGAACTCATGAAACAGCGTATTTAACTCACTAAAACTAACTAATGAAGGAAGCTCTTCTGTGGGTTTTGTGAAATTACCTAGTAACATTTTTACTGGAATCTCATAACCTGCCTTAGTTTGACTTCCTTCGGTTAAACCTACGCCATAAAACCAAGATTCTTTAAACGGTCGAGGATACAAGTCTAAATAAAATTGTCCTTTAAGCTTTTCGCCATCATAAACTTCATACATTTCAACTTCTTCATGCCAAACCGATGGGTTTTCAACCTTTTTAAATTGAAGTCCAAGTAATTCTTGATATAAATCCATCATGCCTTTTAAGCAAGCATTCATTGGAAAATAATCACGAAGTTTTTCATTGTCTACATTATATGTTGTTTTTAATATTTGATTATTGTAATAACTAATATCCCAAGGGTTTAAAGGTTGTTCTTTATCAGTTCCTGATTCTTTGTTTCGTTGAGCTTTAAGCGCTTCAACATCTTTAAGAGCTTTCTCTTTAGTTTTATCAACTAAATCGTTTATAAAATTCCAAACCGTTTCTGGATTCTTTGCCATTTTTGGTTTTAAATTAAAGGCTGCATAAGAATCGTAACCCATTATTTTTGCGATTTGATAACGCTTACTCATTAAAGAATCTAAGATTATCAAGTTTTTGTCTGCCGCTCTGCTAGCATAGAGTGTTGCATATTCTTTTCTAGTACTTTCTACTTTCGCATTACTCATTACTGGTCCAGTTGATGCTGGATGTATTGCTATTTCATACGTTCCTTCTTCAGTCTTATTTTGTGCCTTAAAATTTTCTGGTAAACCATCAGCTCCAGCTTCATCTAAAGTAAGTACTAAATTGGCAGTATTCATATTAGTCGAATATTGCGATGTTAGCTCATTAATTTCTTTATTAAGTTTTTTATACTTTTCTAAACTAGCTCCATCTAAATTAACTCCAGAAAGCTCAAAACCTTCCATTATATCATCAACCATAAGTTTTCTATTGCCAGATAATGAGTTATACTCTTCCGACTCGACAAATTTCTGAAATTGCTCGAACAACAATTTGTCTGAATAAACATCTGTAAATAATGGTGATATCTTTTGATAACCTTCTAATCCTTTTTCTCTAGCAATAGAGTCTGTCGAAACCCAAAAATATAAATGTGCATTACTGTATGCTTTGCTTAAATTATTCAGAATTCCATCAAAAGCAATAAATGTGTTATCGAAATTAACCTCTTTAAGATTTTTTATAGATTCAATATCTTGTTTTGCATTCTCGATATTAGTATTTACATATTCCTCAATAGCATCTCCAGTAACATTAGCATAATCTATTGGTTGATTTAATCCGACGTTAAAAGGGTTGTCGAGAGATAATTCTGCTTTTAGCATTTGTGTTTTTTTTGAACAATTTGATAATATAAGGCACAAGACAAGAGAATAAAAGGTGGTTTTCATTTATAAAAATTTAATGTTTTTGTAAAGATAGTATTTAGTAGAATTTCTATGAGTAAATTTTAAACTTTAACAGATGCTCTAAAATTTCTGTTTTAATTTCTTGATATTTAGTTTGAATTAACCAATGTCCTGCATCAAGTTTTAAAAATTTGTAATAGGCTTTCATAAATTGATGGCTATTTTCTACACCTACGGCTCCAATTGCCAAATCATGTTTTCCCCAAATAAATAACGTTGCCACATTAATATTTCCAAGGTTATTATTTCGAAACATTTTGTAATTAGCTCTATAATAATTTAAGGATGCTGTTAATGCGCTTTTATTTCTGAAAATAGATAGGTTTTCTTCAACCTCTTCAACACTACTGCTTTTCCATAATTTTCTAAAGAGTTTAAAATCATTTTTTCTAATATTCATTTCTGGTAAAAATGGGATTTGAAAATTTTTAACGTAACGGCTTCTCTTTTGTTGGTCCTCATCGTTAATCATAGCATCACTAAAGGCTTTAATATGTGGTACTGACATTGCTGTCCAACTTAAAATTGAACCTGGTTGATCATGAACGATCTTCCAACCTACTACTGCACCCCAATCATGACCAATTAAATGAAATTGTTTTTTGCCGACAGCATTTACAATATCAAGAATATCTTGGCTTAATTTATCTAGTGTATAATACTTTTTCCCTTTTGGGCAAGCATTTTTACTGTAACCGCGCATATTTGGTGCAATACAATAAAATTTTAATGGGGAAATATCTTTCATTAAGTCGACCCACATAAACGAGCTTTCTGGAAAACCATGAAGTAAAATAACTAGTTCGTGTTCTTTATTTCCAGAAACTCTACAATCGAAGCCCAAATTGTTAATTTGAATAATTTCTCTTTTCATAAATAAGGTAAGCTACTCAAATATTACTTTATCAGTACTCTCAAACCAACTTTTATAATACTCGCGATGAATTTTCTCAACACTGTTTCGTTTTATTTTTAATGTTGGTGTCGTTAATCCGTTTTCGACATTCCAATCCTCTTTCATGATCACTACTTTTTCAATCTTCTCATGCTTTTCAAAATTCCGATTAACATCACTAATCGTTTCAATAAATCCATCGCACAATTCGTCTTTAGATTTCGCTCGTCCTAATTCAGACAATGTAATTAAAGCAATTGGTTGTGGTATGCCTGTACCTACAATACATATTTGCTCGATGTCTGTATTTATAGACATAGCTAATTCTAATGGTGCAGGAGAAATATATTTGCCTTTATCCGTTTTAAACTGGTCTTTAACACGGCCAGTAATTGTTAGATAGCCATCGTGATCATATTCTCCAATATCACCCGTTTTAAGGAAACCTTCTTCATCGAAAACAGATGCAGTAATCTCCGGTGCTTTATAATAGCCGAGCATTAAACAATTATTTTTAATACAAATTTCACCATCTGGAGATAGTTTAATTTTAATAACGGGTAATGCTTTACCCACAGTACCAATTTTATTAGCATCTGGAAGATTATAATGTGACATACAACCATCTTCTGTCATACCATAGCCTTGCAAAATGGTGATGCCAATTTTTTTATACCAATGTATAATACTTGGAGATAATGGAGCTGCTGCAGATATAATAATTTTAGCATGTAGTAATCCTAACTTTTGTTTTAGCTTCTTTTTAATTATACTATTTAGCAAAGGGACTTTCAGTAAAGTATCCAATTTTTTCTGTGGAAATTTACTTAATATTTTTTCTTGAAATTTGGTCCAAATCCGTGGAACTGCAAAAAAGATATGAGGCTGACAATTTTCTAAATCTGAAGCAAAGGTTTCTAATGACTCAGGAAAATAAAATTCTCCACCAACAGTTATTCCTAATGTTCCCGTAGCAAGACGTTCTGCAACATGAGCCAATGGTAAATAAGAAAAAAATCTGTTATGATTTGGAATAGAAAACGTATCAATAGCTGTGCTCATAGCAAAATTAAAATTGTAAACCGAATGCATGACGCCTTTAGGGTTTCCGGTAGTTCCAGATGTATAAATTATGGTGTGTAAATTGTCAGGTTTTTGAACATGAACCTGCTCTAATCTTTCCTCATTTAAAACGATGTCTTCCCATAGATCACCTGTTGTTTCGCCATACAGACCGATAGAGATTTTATGAATCTCTGGAACTCCTGCTTTTTGAGATTCAAACTTATCTAACTTGCCAATAATAATAGCTTTAGACTCGCTATGTACCAAAACCTGATTTACACCAGCTGCATTTAAAGTTGGATAAATAGGAATAGACACACAACCTGCCATCATAATCGCAATATCTGACATAATCCAATGCGCACAATTTTTAGATAGTAATGCAACATGACTATGTTCAGGCAGGTTGTAACTTTTTAATTTACTTGCAACTTTACGAGCTTCTTCTCCAGCTTCAGCAAACGTATAAGTTTTGTTTTTACCATTAATAGGTTGATTTAAAAAAACACGATTTGGAGTTTCGCTTTCCCAATGCAGAAAAGCCTCAAGTGGTGAGTTAAATTTTCGCATTTTTATTTTATTAAGTTGGTTTCTCTAAATATACAAAATTTATAATTTATAATAGTTAAGTCGTTAAACTGTATTATGTTAAATATCTTTAAGGAACCAAAAAAACTATTTTTTATTCACTCCTAATCTATAACCAAATGCCAACTTTGCTTTAGTTAAATTAAAAGCATACTTATTACCAAAATTTAAATCTGTACCATAAATATCTGTACCATAAATTAAATTTATATAATATCGCTCAACCTGATAACCAATTGCAAATTGAATATCCAATTTATAAAGTATTGGTTTAGACGGTTTATAACTATCATCCTGTAAAGTCACTTTTTTAGACATTAACCCAATTCCGGGCATAATATTACAAGAGGCTATAAAGTTGTTAGGTAACATAAAAACAGATAAGAATCCTCCCAAAACACCAACAGCTATACTATTATAACGTTTAATTTCTGCTTGTTCGTTATAATAGATGTCTCCGTTTTCAGGTAATATATTACCATTGGCCGAAAAATAATCGTAAAGTCCAAAAAAACCAAAACCACCTGTTATATACACATTCTTGTTTCGTTTAGTCAAGCCTGCTTTTAAAAGTGAATATGAGAATTCTATTTCAGATAGTGTATAGAGATAATTAAAACCAACAGTAATCGATTTTATATCGTCTCGAAACACATTAGGTTCATTAAAATTATTTCTAACATTAAACCCTTTATAAGACTGCAAATACCCATTTACATAATGATTTTTACCAACTATTATCGTGCCTTGCCCATCAAATCTATTGGTTACATTTTCTTTGTCAGCTTTTACATTAAAGGCGATATCGATTAAAACTTTACTACTTGCAAAACCAAAACCCAATCCGTAACGATTATTAGGCACATAACGTGATCTCGAATCATTATCTCTTATTCGAAACTGTTTGACTTTATAATTTGTGAATACACGTAATGAATAATTTTTGATGTTATGATCAATAAATAGAGAATCAGCAAGTTGTATTATAGTTAGCGAGTCGTTTTCTTTTTTTAAAGATTCACTTTTTTTAAATATTTGAGAACATGCCGTGTCACTAATTATAAGTGCAATTATTACAAGTAAAAACTGTTTTTTCATCTGTAATCTTTATATTTATTCATAATTTAAAAAGCTTCGCCTATTCTTATATACACGTAAATGAAACGATTAGTATTTGCAACCAATAATTTAAACAAACTTAAAGAAGTACAAACTATTATCCCTTCAAATATAAAACTTTTAAGTCTCAAAGATATTGCCTGTTTTGAAGACATTCCCGAAACCCAAAATACGATTGAAAGCAATGCCATTCAAAAAGCAGAATACATTAAAACGCACTATGGTTACGATTGTTTTGCAGACGATACAGGGTTAGAAGTAGATGCTTTAAATGGTGATCCAGGTGTGTTTTCTGCACGTTATGCTGGCGAGCAACGCGATGCTAACGATAATATGGATAAGTTGCTAAAAGCCCTTGAAAACAACCCCAAGAGAGCCGCTCAATTTAAAACGGTTATTGCTTTAGAGTTCGAAGGAAAACAACATACTTTTACAGGCATTTGCAAAGGTGACATTACAGCTACTAAACAAGGTAATAATGGTTTTGGTTACGACCCTATTTTTAAACCATTAGACTACAATCTAACATTTGCCGAAATGGATTTAGAGCTAAAAAACGAAATTGGACATCGAGGGAAAGCTGTGTTTCAATTGATTAAATTCCTGAAATGTATTAATCTTAAATAAAACACTATCTTTGCGTCTTTAAATTCCTCAGGGTGAGGATGTGTTACAGGAAGTTTAGGTTTAAGTATGTCGATTCGCTTCTTATGTAACACCACATAACATAATCGAATACTTATTACTCGAATGAACACATTCAAAGATTTAGGTCTTAACGAAGACCTTTTACACGCTATTACTGATTTAGGTTTTGAAAAACCTAGTGAAGTTCAAGACAAAGCCATTCCAATTTTATTAAATAATGATACCGATCTTGTTGCATTAGCACAAACAGGAACAGGTAAAACGGCAGCATTTGGTTTCCCTATGCTTCAAAAAATTGATGTTGCTAGCAGAACTACTCAAGGTTTAATCTTATCTCCTACCAGAGAACTTTGTTTACAAATTACAAATGAGATTAAGCAATATGGAAAATATTGTAAAGGTCTTAATGTCGTTGCTATTTATGGTGGTTCTAGTATTACAGATCAAGCTAGAGCTGTAAAACGAGGTGCACAAATTATTGTTGCGACTCCTGGTCGTATGAAAGATATGATTAGCAGACGTTTGGTAGATATCTCAAAAATTGAATATTCTGTTTTAGATGAAGCCGACGAAATGCTAAATATGGGATTCTATGAAGATATTACTGATATTTTATCGCATACTCCCGACGAAAAAAATACATGGCTATTTTCTGCAACAATGCCCAAAGAAGTATCGGCTATTGCGAAAAAATTTATGCATAGCCCGCAAGAAATTACTGTAGGGAATAAAAATGAAAGTACATCTACGGTATCACATGAGTATTTTTTAGTGAATTCACGAGATCGTTACCAAGCCTTAAAACGTTTATCTGATGCAAATCCAGATATTTTCTCCGTGATTTTTTGTCGTACAAAACGAGATACACAACGCGTAGCAGAAAACTTAATCGAAGATGGTTATAGTGCTGGTGCTTTACATGGTGATTTAAGTCAAAACCAACGTGATTTGGTGATGAAATCGTTTAGAAACAAACAAATACAAATGTTAGTCGCAACAGATGTTGCAGCTCGTGGTATTGATGTTGACGATATTACACACGTAATTAATTACCAATTACCTGACGAAATAGAAACCTACACACATAGATCAGGACGTACTGGACGTGCAGGAAAAACTGGTGTTTCGATGGTTATTGTTTCTAAAAGCGAAGTCCGTAAAATTAAAAGTATCGAACGCATTATTAATAAGAAATTTGAGCTGAAGGAAATTCCTAATGGTATGGAAATTTGTGAAGTTCAACTCATGTCTTTGGCTAATAAAATTCATAATACAGAGGTTAATAATGAGATTGATAAATACATTACCAGTATAAATGATTTGTTCGAAGACTCAACTAAAGACGAGTTGATTAAAAAATTCTTTTCAGTAGAATTTACACGTTTTTATAATTATTATCAGAAATCTAAAAACTTAAATGTTTCAGCATCACGTGATGGTGATCGTGATGGTGGACGAGATTATAACAAAAATTCTAACGATACACGTTATTTTATAAATGTTGGCCGTAAAGATGGCTTTGATTGGATGAAATTAAAAGATTTCTTAAAAGAAGTTTTAGAATTAGGTCGGGACGATGTATTTAAAGTCGATGTAAAAGAAAGTTTTTCGTTCTTTAACACAGAAAAAGCTTTAGAAGAAAAAATACTAGCATTTTTTACCGATTTTAAACATGAAGGGCGCTTTGTTAATGTTGAAGTTAGTGAAAACAAAGGCGGTGGCGGTAGAAATCGTAGTCGTGGAGGTCGTAGAGATGGTGGCAAACGTAGTGGTGGTGATCGAGGTAGAAGACGTAATGACGATAGATCAAGACGTTCTAGCGAAAGAAAAGATTCAGGACATAGAGGCGATAGAAGAGATTCTGGGAACAGAAGCGAACGAAGAGGCAATAATGCTTCTAAATCTAAACGTTCGGATTCTAATTCTGGAAAATCTGACTTTTCAAGACCAAGACGTTCTAGACGCTAATTAAACTTTGTTGTTAATTTTTAGTCAAATTTATACACAAAACTAGTTTTATACGTTTAGTTTGTTATTTTTATAACCTATATTGGTTTAGATGAGAAAAAAACTGTTCCTACTTACTTTTTTAATTGCTTCGGCTATTTGTTATGCACAAGATGTAACTAAGGTTACAGGTTTTGTTGTAAACTCCGAAAATGATTCACCTCTAGAAAGTGTGAATATTGTAAACCTAAACCAAGTTAGAGGAACTTCTACCAATGTTAATGGTCAATTTGAAATTTCGGCTGTTGTTAATGATACGATTCATTTTTCTTATTTAGGTTTTAAATCGATAAAAGTAAGAGTAACAAACGACTGGATAAAATTTGGTAACTCAAAAATTGAATTAACAGAATTGGCTTTTGCTCTTGAAGAGGTTGTTGTTAACCAATTAAAGCTTACAGGTTATTTAGAGGTCGATATTAAGCAAGTAGCTATAAATACTGGTTATCGCTATAGTATTTCCGGCCTTACTAGTACTGGTTACGAATCTCGTACTCCGAGTGCTCTAACTAAAGTTTTGGGCAATATTTTCAATCCGGCAGACTTCCTTTATAATATGTTTGGAAGAAAACCTAACGAAATGCACAAGCTTAAAAAAATGAAGAAAGATGACGAAATTAGGAGCATACTTTCTAAACGTTTTGATCGCGAAATGCTAATGGTTTTACTACAAGTAGATCGCGTAGATTTAGACTTAATTATTAGTGAATGCAACTACTCTAAAGAATTTGTACAAACAGCAAACGATCTTCAAATTTTGGATGCCATTAGTGAATGCTATGAAGAATATAAAATTTTAAGCAGAAGCAGAAGAAATAGCAAAATATAATACAAAGGTATCATGAAGCATGTCGTTGTACTTACTGGTGCTGGCATGAGCGCCGAAAGTGGCTTAAAAACTTTTAGAGATTCTAACGGTTTATGGGAAGGTCATGATGTTATGGAAGTGGCTTCTCCCGAAGGGTTTTTGGCAAATCCAGAATTGGTTTTAGATTTTTACAATCAGCGTCGTAAACAACTACTTACAGTTACTCCTAATCTTGCACATGAAGCTTTAGCTAATTTAGAGAAAACTCAAAAAGTAACGATTGTAACCCAAAATGTTGATGATTTACACGAACGTGCTGGGAGCAAAAACATTATACATCTTCACGGCGAATTATTAAAAGTAAGAAGTATAGATAATAAGCTAGATGTACAACCTTGGACAAAAGACCTCAACCTAGGCGATTTATGTAAAAACGGCTATCAACTTCGTCCTGATATTGTCTGGTTTGGCGAAGCTGTACCAATGATAGAGAAAGCGATGCAAGTTTGTGAAACGGCAGATATTTTATTAATTATAGGTACATCCATGCAAGTATATCCTGCTGCAAGTTTAATACATTATGTATACCCTGAAACTCCAATTTTTTATTTAGACCCAAATCCAGCGATTATAAATAACAATCACACTACTGTTATTGCAAAAAAGGCAACCGAAGGCATTAAAGAAGTTTTATATTTAATAGAAGGTTAAATATTACCTCACCAAGCTAAAATGGCCTCGATAGGTCGTTGCATTTCCATTTATATTTTCTAGCTGGACAACAAACCAATAATCAGAAGCTTTTAAATTTTGTCCATTAAAAGTACCATTCCAACCTTCTGCCCTTGGATTTATTTGTTTGATTAGCTTTCCGTATCTATCGTAAATATAAACGGTTGAGTTTTGTGAATATTCATTACCTAAACCTTTAACATTCCATGTATCATTATAACCATCATTATTAGGTGTTAAGAATTTTGGAAAACCCATAACAAATACTTCTAAATCGGCAATACCGCATCCATTTTTATCTTGAACATATAAAGTGTGTACTCCTGCTCCAACTTGATCAAAATATGGATCGTCTTGGTAGGGTCCAGAAATATCGTCAAGTGCATATTCATAATCGCCTATTCCAAGATTATTATCATTAATACGAATTGAATTATTATCAGAAAGTTGAACAATAGTAATATCGTCATTACTTATATCTGCTATAGAAGATTCAATAACCGCAAATGATACTGGGAAAGATTCACAATCAAAACTAGATGTTGCAATAACTGTATAAGTTCCACCAACTAATACTGTCGCAGTTGGCAAGTTACTTACTACCACGCCACTAGCATCTGTCCATTCATACAAAAAATTTCCATTAGAATTAAATGTAATAAGAGTTATTGGTTCATCATTTAAACAATAAATTTCCGATTGATCAACCTCAAATTCTGGACGTGGATGAATCGTTAAAAGCAAATGCGGTCCAATACCATAACAATCGCCATTATCTTCACTTTCTACACGCACATATAATGTTTGTGAAAAGGGTGTATCGTTTATATAATTCTCTTGAGGAAGAATTTCGTTTGCTTCAAATTGTGCGTCTTCAATATTTTTATAATAATGAACAGATAAATTCTGCCCTGTAGGAAATTCAGCTATAAACTCTGGTGATGCTTGAGTTAAATCAAATTTATGTAAACCGTCAATAGTATTATCGTCGTCACAATTTTCTAATTCTTGTAAATAACCCAAAGGAAAAGACGTTGTAGATACTTGCAAATTTACTGTTGATACGCGATAACAACCCTCATTATTTTCTACACGCGCATAAACAGTACTTGCTGTGGCATTATTAAATGGTACTGGCTCAATAGCTCCAATTCCAGATTCCGCTTCTGCAGCAGACAAATAATATCTGATGGTGAGCTCATCAGCATTACCATCAGTAATTACATCGTTAGCTTCGGTTAAATTATAATCTGTAAAACCATCTGGAATTCCATCTTCGTCACAATTCTTGAAAACAATAGAAGATTGGATTACCGGTAATGCATCAACTTGAATAATAAACATTAGGTCTGTATAACAATTATTACTAAAAATATTCGCCATGCGAACATAAATAGCTTGCCCATCTTGAATGGTATTCACAAAAGCTGAAGGATTCATTATCTGATTTGAATATAATGCATCGGTAAAATACTTAGATTGAAAACCGGAATCTGACTTTCCGTTTAATAAAATAGATTCATTTTGCGTTAAATCAAAGGTTACGAATCCATTTGTATCATTTCCATCCACCAAATCGTCGCAAGACAGTATATTTGGAATTTCAGATTGTTGCAATGGCACAACTGTTTCATATATAATTACATCTATGACTAATCGTACAGGGCTTTCACAATCTTGAAGTGTTTGCGTAGCATAATACGTTGCAGATGTTAAAATATCGGTATTACTTAAAACATTTCCATCGATATTAGCATCATACCAAATCACATCTATTCCAGTAACAATTAAATCTGCAATGGTAGCATTTTCGATATCGCAAAATGTTTGAAGAGCATTTCCTATTGGCGTTGCTACTTGCTGAATTATTGCTGTTATTGGTGTTCTGCTTAATGTTGCACATCCATTAGATGTATCTGCATCAATATAATACGTTGTTGTGGTATTTAAAACTGGCGTAGAAAATGCGCCACCATTTCCTATAATTGGCCCACCAACTGCAGCTTCATACCAACGTACAATAGCTCCATTTGTTGCTGTCGCAAATAATTGTGCTGTATCACCAATACAAACTATATCTTCTGTTATAGAGTCTATCGTTGGGATATCATAAATCGTAGCTACTACAGGAACTCTTACTCCTTCTAAACAACCATTTACAGAAGTTAGAGCATAAAACGTTGTTGTTGTATTTATAGATGGCGTTATAAATGTATTTCCCGTTGCTAATTGATTTCCGGCAGTTAAAGCATCAAACCAAATAACAGTTCCTGAATCTGATGTTGCTTGCAAAGAGACACTGCCATCACCGCATCTAGAATCTCCAGAAACTGAAACAATAGAAGGTGTCATAATTTTTGTACTTGCAGATATATTTACATCAGGATCACCTGGCATGCCTCCATACTCGACAACAAATCCTCTAGGGTAATATTCGCCATCACTTCCTTCATTTGGTAAATCGTTCCAACTTCCATCTTGACAATTAGTACAATCTGTTATATGGGCATAGTCTTCATCGCCAAATTGATTTGGTTCATTTACATCCCAATTTGCATAATTTGGTGTAGAGCCATTTCCTAAACCATTCCAAAAAATGAGGCCAGCTTCAGGACCAGTTACCCATTTCCATACACCTTCGGTTTCTTGGTCACTACCTCCTATCCATCCAGTACTTGCAGCTTGTTCACCGGTTAATTGGGCTTCTTCTGGGTATAAAAGTGTCGCTAAATAGCCTTGCAAACCAAAATACGTATAAGTTGCTGCCAAGTCTCTAGCTTCTGTCCAAGTCACTCCTGAATTAGAAATGTATTCATAATAATGATCTGTAAGTGGTAAATAATTAGCATCGCCAATATTAAATGAAAAGAATTTTTCATTAGAAACCGAAGTAGCACTACTTTGAAAAACCACATCTAATACTGCAGCTATTAAATCTGTATAGAGCATTTGTGCTCCACTAACGCCATTTAAAGTTAATTTACCTTCGCTAATGTTCCAAGTACTAGTTATGTTAGGATGAGAACCATTTAATATTAATTGATCTTGTCCAGTTTGATAGCCTGTTGATATTTGAATATGCAAAACATCAATCTCTGTATCGTCTGGATCGATAATATTAAAAGACGTTACAATGTTTATTTGGCTTAACGGACAGTAATATTGGTCTCCTACTGCAATAATATTTGGCGGTATATTAGTTTGCGACCAACCAAATAGAAAACAGAAAAAAGCAATTATTAAAACAACCTTATTAAACCTACATTTCAACTAGTTTTTTATTTTACGAATTGAACTGCTAAAAATAGGAAATTAATCTCTATATTTTTAACCTTGTCGATGAATTGAAGATAATGCTAGAGCATTTACCCAATAGAAGATATTGATAGATATATCGTAAATAAAAGGTCCGAATTTTGTGAGTTTGATATTTCAGTTTATGACTAAATAAAGAATTCAACTTAATCATTTTCACTTAATATAAAAAAATCGTTTACTGGTTTATTAAATAGTTTCGAAAGTTTTAAAGCTAAAACCGTAGAAGGCACATATCTATTAGCTTCAATAGAATTTATTGTCTGCCTAGAAACGCCAATTAATTTAGCCAATTCGTCCTGTGTAATATTTAAAATTGCGCGTTCTACTTTAATTGTATTTTGCATTATCTATACCGTTTTAAATTGTGATAAAACATAAGTTGAATCATGAGCATAAAAGTTAGGACTTGGAAATCTCCTAACTCTTTAAAAGCTTCTCCACCAGAATTTACTACGTTAGATACTCCAAACTCAACATAGGGCATAATTAATGCATAGGCAACACCCACAATAAATGCAATAGCATACGATTGTGCTCGAAGGACAATGGTCATTTCATCTTCCTCTTTATCTTTTGAAATAGACATGAGTAGCATTCCGAGTAAAAGCCCTTGCTTTGTAATAATTTTTAACCATTCGGTATCACTATCCATTATAAAAGCATGAACAAACATTGTAATAATGGATATTGCTACAATAGCAATACCAATATTCATAAATTTATGTGTCAACCTAAAATTGATGATTTTATCAAAGCGCTTACGCTCGCTATCGCATATTCTTTTTGTATTCATAATGACAAATTTATTTTCTAATAAGGAAAATTATTTTTCCTTTATGACAAATATAATTTACATTATTGAATATTCCAAATATTGTAGTGTGATTGCCAAAAAATTTATATTTACTATTCTAACAATTGAAATATTTATCGTATTATTAAAATAGATATTTTAGTTTCCGAGTTTGATAAAATAATTTATAGTTTAATGATCAACGAAGTGCTTCTTAGGGAAATATTTTCAGAGAAAACAATACTGGAAAAAAAATGATCATTTTATTAGATCCTAATAGCAATCGTATTCAACTTTCTGAAAAGAAATATGTAAAATATTTAAAAATGAAGAAGGTCAAATTTTTAATGCTAATTTTCAATATTCTCTTTTGCTCTCAAGTAATAAATAGTCAAATCGACTCTAATATTTGGGCAGATTTAAATCCTCCAGGAACTATTAAAATTAATGATAGTTTATATATAGATAGTAGTCCAGTTACTAATTTTGGTTTTTTAGAATACCTAACAAGTTTAGAGGAAATAAATTCTTTAGGATTAGAATCTACTAAAGAGTATACTGCACATATCAAGGCAACAAAAGCTAACCTTATAACGGTCATTAAATATCCATCTCATTTAAAAATTTTAGAAAAACAGAATAACTACCTAACAAAAAAACGATATTTTAAAAATGTAAAATACCAATACTTTCCTGTTTTAACGATAACTAAAGAGCAAGCTATAGAATTTTGTGAATGGCGAACAGAAATGGTGAAATTAGTCTGGAAAAACAAACCCGAATTTACTATTAAGAATCGATTAGCAGAAAAAATCAAGTATCGTTTACCAACAATAATTGAATACAATAAAGCCGCTTATGCTTTTGGTTTAAAAAACAAATTGAAAATCCAAAATAAGAAAAGTCCATTAAAATTTAAACCTTCAAAAAGCAAAACAAATTTCTTTGTTTTTAACATTTCAGAATATTCACTTTCAGATGCGATTTTTAACAGCTTTAACAAAGAGCAATCATCTGAAAAATATATAAATGAATATATGGGTTTCCGTTGTATTTGTGAAGTTAAGCTTTAAACAAATTTTAATGGAAAAACACCATCACTTCATCCTTCATAAGCCTTTCGGTTATCTGTCGCAGTTTGTTAACAATCAGAACAAGCGTAAAAATAAAAAGTTACTTGGCGAACTTCATGAATTCCCAAAAGGCACAATGGCCATTGGCAGATTAGACGAAGACTCTGAAGGCCTATTATTACTTACCACAGATGGCAAGGTTAGTGAGTTAGTACGAAGTAAAAAGATTGAAAAGGAATATTATATCCAATTAGATGGCGAAATTACTGACAGTGCATTAACGCAATTAAATAGCGGTGTCGAGATAGGTGTAAAAGGCAAAAAGTACTTGACGTTGCCTTGCAATTCTTTTCGGTTAAAAACAACGCCAACCTTCGAATCGCGCACCAAAAAAATAAGAGATGATAGGCATGGGCCAACAAGCTGGATTTCTATTACAATAACAGAAGGGAAGTTCAGACAAGTTCGTAAAATGACAGCTGCCGTAGGGTTTCCTACTTTGCGTTTAATGCGCGTACGTATTGGTAATATTTTTCTTAATCAATTACCATCTGGCGAAGTTGTTGAAGTATATCATTTTAAACTTATTAAAGAATAAACCAAAAACTACTCCTTCTCTACTCTTTTTAAATCTAAATCATGAAAATCGAAACTAAAATCGATGTTTGGAGAAATGCCTTTCATTTTAATACCTTGTGCTTTTCCATGTTCGTCTAAACTAAACATAGCAAAGGCATCGGCATTCATATCTTGGTATTCCCATTTAATAGCAAATGTATTGGCCTTGTAAAAATGCATAGCACCATTTAATTTTGGAGAGCGATACGATTTAAACCAAAGTTGGTCATCTTTCATTAAAACCCCAACATCACCAAACCAAGCATCTTTATAAATGCCTATATAATCATCATTATTTATATGAGAATCGTCAGTAGTTTTTACAGTTTCCCAGACTTCGTCTGTAACTTTATCTCCATTGACTTTTCTGTTTTCGAAATATCCATGATATGTATCTATCCAATTAAAATCGTCTAATCCCAAATAACTATCTACTATGATTTGTGTCACCGAAGCAAATATACCTGCACCATCGTCGCTAGTATTGGTTAATACCACAACGCCTAAATTTAGATCAGGAATCATAATGGTTTTAGACAGCATACCAGGCATACCACCAGTATGAGAGACACTTAAATTACCTACAACATCTGTTAAATTCCAACCCAACCCGTAACCAGCAAAGTGCGAATTATAACGCGGATTATTATTTGCGTTTAATACTGTATGAATCTTCCACATTTCGCGTTGACTTTCAACAGTAAATAATTCATTCTTTAAACTATCACCATATTTTCCTTGGTTTAAATGCATGAGCATCCAATTAGAAATATCGTTTACATTCGCATAAATACCTGCAGCTGCACCATTAATCATACCTTGGTAATGCGTCAAGGCTTTTAATGTACCCGTATTGGAATCATGTGGTGAAGCCAAATTGCTCTTATCTTGCATACTTTCTATTGAAGGAAACGTACTATCCATTTCTAATGGATTTAAAATTCGCTCTTGTATAAAGTCTTCCCAAGACATACCAGAAACCCTTTCTATCACTTCACCAGCTACGAGGTACAATAAGTTATCATAATCATATTTTGTTCTAAAATCAGATATTGGCTTAAAATACTGAAAACTAGACAATAGATCATCAACAGTAAAATCTGAACCATCTGGAAACCACATTAAATCACCAACTCCCAAACCAAGACCACTACGATGTGTTAGAAGATCGTCTATCGTGAAATTTTCGGTAACATAAGCATTATACATCGTAAACTCTGGAATATGCTTTTGTACTTTATCATCCCAAGACAACTTACCTTCTTCAACCAACATAGCCAAAGCCGAAGTCGTAAAGGCTTTACTATTTGAAGCGATTGCGAAATTAGTATGCTCATTTACTGGACTATTTGTTAAAACCGATTTTACACCATATCCTTTCTCATGAATTATTTCACCATCTTTAACAACAGCAATAGCACATCCTGCGACATTAAATTTACTCATCGCATAATTAACGAGCGAATCTACTTGGGTAGATGACATTTGAGCGTAACTCGAAGTATTTAGAATACATGTGAAAAGTATAAGACTTAAAAATTTAATTATTAAAGATTTCATTTGAATTAATTTATTTAGATTTAAAGGTATTCGTTTTTAGAAACAATTACAATTTCTTAATTTATTTTGGTTCAATTATTAAAAATACAGCTGTGCTATCGCCAATATTTAAAGCTTCGTGTTCAGTAATACTATCCTTGTAAAAATTATAACCTGTCGGAACATCAACTTCTTTAACTCCGTTTTTATCTATCATTTTAAATCTACTTCCAGAAAGTGTATATCCAAAATGTGGTCTGTGCCTGTGTTTTTCATGACCAACACCAGGCGGAAATGTGCATTTCAAAATCCTTACATCTTTATTATCTTCAAGTACTTTACAAACTTTATGACCTTTCCAACCTGCTTCTAAAGGATCTGGTAAATCTGATTTTACTTTACATGATTGAATCAGAAAAATTGAAATGCTTGCAAAAAGAAGTAGTATAAATGTTTTCATAATTATTTGTTTTTTTCTTCTATCCATTTACTCATAAACTTGGTGCTTTGCAATGTATGATATTGCAACATTTGCCCAGTAAAATTTTCTAATCGATGTGTTTTTAAATTGGTTTTACGCTCTTCTACAGTCTTTATAAAATCAGGTTCTAACTGTTTTTTATTAAATCGTTTATTAATTATTAAATAACCATTGTTTTGTTTTTCTTTCCAAATGGTTTCATTGGTATATAAAGAAACAGCTTTTTCAACAAATGCTTCAGATGTATTTTCTATAAATCCGTTAGGTTCTAAACTACCAAACATAGCTTCTGCTCCAACTGCTGTAGAAATACATGGAGTTCCATTTTGCATCGCATCAATGAGTTTTCCTTTTAAGCCTGCTCCAAAACGTAATGGTGCCAAACATACTTTTGCATTTTGCATGGCTAAGTTTACATCGTCTGTAAAGCCTTTAATTATAAATCCTTCAGTTTTATTGTGAAGTTGATTTACTTTTTGAGATGCATACGAACCATAAATATGCATTTCGGCTTTTGGTAATTTTTTTCTAATAAGCGGCCAAATGGTTTCTTTTAAATACAATACAGAATTGTAATTTGGTTCGTGAAGAAAATTACCAATGGTTATGAAATGTTCACGTTCTTCAAAATTTGGAATCTTATGAATTGCTTCTTCTGAAACCTCGTCTAACATAAATGGTAAATAGCACAACAATTCAGTATCAACTTTAAATTGCGTTTGAAGTATCTCTATTTCGGCTTCAGATATAATTAAACTTAAATCACTTCTGTAAATGCTTGCTATCTCACGTTTTGAATAATCGTTAAACAAATAGGTTTTATCAAATGGTTTATCATCTTTAAAGGCTTGATGTCGCCCTTTTCGCAAGCCATGTAAGTCTTCTGTATCTAATATTCGCATTGCATTCGGACAATGCTCTACTACACGCCAACCAAATTGCTCTTCCATTGTGAAGCGATCAAATAAAACTATTGACGGTTTTAACTCTTTTATAAAATCGTCGAAACTGGAATTGTTTAATTCTATATCTACCTGTTTAACATCAATTAAAGAAAGATTAAAGGCGTTATCACTTTTAGCACAAGGACTACCAAATGTTACTCGATAGCCGTTATTTTTAAATGCATAAATTAATTGCATCATCCTGCTTCCCGCAGCAGAACTATTTGGTTCTGGCCATACAAACCCAATTATTAATAAATGCTTCATGAAAATTTATATAGGTTTTGGTGCCAAGCTATACTTTACTCGTACTTGTTTAGCCCATTCTAAAACAGCCTTAATCTGGTCATCAGATAGTTTAGCTTCAGAATGAGTCCATGTGTATGATGGCAAAGGCATTTCTTTTTCTTCAACCATTTCAATTAATTCTTCAAACTTATGGTCTTTTCGTTTCGCTGAATTCCCTTCCCAATTAGACATATTAAAATGTTTTTTACCATCTTTAACATGATAATTCATCCAGTAGTTAATAGGTGTTATATTATTATACCATGGATACCTTGTTATATCGCTATGGCAATCGAAACAAGTTTCTTTTAATATAAGTTTTACATTTTCTGAAGGGTTAGTATCCTCCATGAAAGCTACAATAGAGTCTGTAGTACCTTGATTTTTCTCAGGCCCGAAAAATTGAGCAAATATTAACACAATTAATAAAAGCCAAAGTATTTTTTTTAAAATTCTCATTAATACTTATTTTAGAATTCTAAAAGTAGAAAATTATCTGATGACTAAAAACGAATTATATAAAGAATTAAGTTTTGTTGATGCGCTACGAGAAAACCGATTGAAATACGCCAAAATGGTTTTAGATGATATGAGTCTATTCCCAAAACTTATTGAGATTATGTTTATGGTAGATGATAAAGTGTCGTTTAAAGCTGCCTGGATTTTCGAGTATGTATGTGCAGAATATATTTATGGTATTATTCCATATCTGGATTTGTTTACCAGTAAAATAAAATATGTTCATTTCGATTCGGCAGTACGTCCAATCGCCAAAGTTTGCCAAATGATAGCTCGAGAAAATGATTCGAAACAAAATAATACAATCAAAAAAGTATTAAAACCAATTTATAAAGAACGTATAATTGAATCTTGTTTCGACTGGATGATTAGTGAGCAAAAAGTTGCGGTTAAAGCATATTCCATGACCACACTTTTTATATTAGGAAAAGAATACGATTGGGTACATCCAGAGCTTTCACAAATTTTAGAACAAGATTTCCAAGTACAAAGCGCAGCTTTTAAAGCCAGAGCAAGACATATTCTAAAAAAAATTAAAACCTCATAATTTTATTCAATTCGGCTTCATCAATATTTAATAGTTTACTTTTTACTAATCTGGGCGTAAGTGTTTTCCAATTTCTATCTCTTCTAAAAATAGATTTTAAAATAGGATATGCTTTTGAAAACTGTTTATTATTCAACAAATTAACGGCATACCAGTATTGCATTTCTAAATTATAAGGAAACAGTTTCTGTGCTTGCAAATATAATTCTTCAGCTTTTTTAGAATCTCCATGCTCCATCGCCAAATCACCTTTATTCATAAAATCATAAGCCTTATGAACTTTAACTAATCGCTCCAACTCTACAACCGGGTTTTTATGATCCTCGACGCATAAATCCATAATAGTATCTTCCCAAGAATTTCCTGTAGCTTCAGCTTTTACAATTAATATGGCTGCAGATTGCTTACCTCGAATATCTCCTTTTTGGTATTGAGCAGCTTTTAAAGCCGCCAACATACGTTTACTTAAACTACCTTGAGTTTTTTCGAAAGCATTAGCCATAGCATCCCAAACAGTATTTTTAAGCATCATATTTGCTTGAACTGAAAAGTTTTTTCCTTGTCTGTGTCCGGCTTCCGCAATACACAAATCGCCAGTATGGGTGGCAACATCTCCATTTGAATTTAAAAATGCTACTTGTCTGTACATTTCGCCTTCATCGCTTGACAATAACATATCTAATGCTGCTTGTGGTGACAAGCCCTGTTTCATTAAAGCTAATCCTTTTGGCCCATAACTTTGATTTACTAAAGATTGTGTGGCAACAACACCAACTCCAGCTTCGCCAAAGGTAGCAATACTACCAACACTAAACCAGTGCGATTGTACTGCAACTCCCATATCTCCTGTAACCGAATCCCTAGCTACAATAGAATATGTATGCGTAAATGGTTCGGATTTTATATACATCTGTGCCGATATACTTTGAACAGCAATCAGTAGTAATAGTAGGAATACTTTCTTCATTTTGTAGAATTTATTGACGAATATAAGTAATTTTATAGTCTCATTTATTTACTGAATTAATTATCTTTGCAACTTCAAAAAAACATCACAATTTATGTCTTTATCACAACTTAATGCTATTTCGCCAATTGATGGACGTTACAGAACTAAGGTAGAATCCTTATCAAAATATTTTTCGGAAGAAGCATTAATTAAATATCGTGTTTTAGTAGAAATTGAATATTTTATTGCGCTTTGCGAAATCCCATTACCACAATTAGAAAATATTGACGTCAGCATTTTTGATACGTTAAGAGATATTTATAAAAATTTTACACCAGTTGATGCTGCTTCAATAAAAGATATTGAAAGTGTAACAAATCACGATGTAAAGGCTGTAGAATATTTTATAAAAGAAAAATTTGATGCTTTTGACTTATCGGAATACAAAGAATTTATTCATTTTGGATTAACATCGCAAGACATAAATAATACCGCAATTCCTTTAAGTATTAAGGAAGCGATGAACGATGTTTATGTACCAGAATATTTTATTTTACTTAAAAAATTAAAAGAACTTTCTAAAGATTGGGAAAACATCCCAATGTTGGCAAGAACACATGGACAACCAGCATCGCCTACACGTTTGGGGAAAGAGATTGACGTATTTGTTGTGAGACTTGAAGAACAATTTAATTTACTTAATGATATACCAAGTGCTGCTAAATTTGGTGGTGCGACAGGAAATTTTAACGCACATAAAGTCGCATATCCGAGTATTGATTGGAAAGCTTTTGGAAGCACTTTTGTACAAGAAAAATTAGGCCTACAACATTCGTTTCCAACGACACAAATTGAGCATTATGATCACATGGCTGCTTTGTTTGATACCTTAAAACGTATAAACACAATCGTTTTAGATTTAGATAGAGACATTTGGACTTATGTGTCTATGGATTATTTTAAGCAGAAAATTAAAGCTGGTGAAGTTGGCAGTTCTGCCATGCCTCATAAAGTAAACCCTATAGATTTTGAAAATTCTGAAGGAAATTTGGGTATTGCAAATGCGATTTTCGAACATATGTCTGCCAAGCTTCCAGTATCTCGTTTACAACGTGATTTAACAGATAGTACGGTTTTACGAAATGTTGGAGTTCCTTTTGGTCATACACTTATTGCTTTTAAATCTACTTTAAAAGGATTAAATAAATTACTTTTAAATGAAGGTAAGTTTGCTAAAGATTTAGAAAATAATTGGGCAGTCGTTGCAGAAGCTATTCAAACGATTTTACGTCGTGAAGCATATCCAAATCCTTATGAAGCATTAAAAGGCTTAACGAGAACCAACGAAAAGATTACGCAGCAATCTATTTCAGATTTTATTGATACATTAGATGTGTCAGAAATAATAAAAGACGAACTAAAGGTAATTACACCAAGTAATTACACAGGAATATAATTTTATGTTAAGCAATAAGCTATCGTTAGTTCTTTGTGCCTTTGTCATATTAGGTTTTTGTGTTTCTGGAATGTTAGATATACTAGATTCTTATTTAGTAATTTCAATTTTGGTTTTTGCCTTTTTAGCGATTGTAATAAATATAATTCTGTATCAAATTAATGTTTTTAAAGAACGTGAAGATATAGATGAATAACAAAAGGGTTGCTGAAACAGCAACCCTTTTGTTATTCACATAACTTCTACAATTGGGTTTCTTTTTAATTAAAGAACTCTAAAATACTTGAAACATCTGTCATTTCAGGGTCAGCATTCTGAAGCACGTTTCCTAAAGTCATTAATTTAGCTGGCTCCATATTATCTCCAAGAACTCTTACCACTGCAAACCCTTTATCTTCAGAGCTTCCAAAAACTATAAGCTCATCGATTGCTGTATCTGTTCCAATATATTTTACTGTAAACTTACCTATAGAACCACTTGAACCAGTCATTAACTCTTCGTACTTGTCATTTTTTAAAATGCTTTGCACTTTTACCAATTCTGTTTTATAATCTTCAAAATTTCCACTATCTAAACTATATGCAAGCATATTAAGTTTATCTACCGATTCGTAAGCTTCCTTTTGCTCATCTGTTAACGTAGTTTGATCTATGTTTACAAAACTTGTAGGAATATCTACCGACAAAAAGTTTGGTGTTTCCTGATTATTCACAAAATAACCTTGTAAAGTCTCACCTTGATTACAGCTGAATAAAACAACTGAAAGTACTATTGTTAAAATTAGATGACTGATTGTTCGTTGCATGATTGATTATACTATTTTATATGGTTCTTTTACTTTTTATCTCCTCCTGGTAAATTCATCTTATTGGTAAGTTTAGAGATTTCGTTTAAATCTATATCGCCAGTAAGTGAAACAATTACAGTTTCTATATTACGAGTTTCTCCATTAATTTCTACGCCTTCACCTTTCATAACTTTATCTACACCATTTACAAATATTAAAAGTTCTTTGACATGATCTTCGTCTTTACCTTCTTGTACATAGAATTTTACTTCTGCTCCATCGTCCTTAACTTCCATTAATTCTTCTAAAGAATTAGATCTAGATTTTACATAACCAGCAATATCTCCTGCAATAGCTTTATTATCTGTTACAATAGTTTTAAAACTAGTAATACTTTTTACCATATCTAAATATGCTTGAGATTCTGGATCGTCTGTATCGATATCAAATTTCGCCAACATTTGAAACATTTTAGGTTTGATTGATACATAGGTAACATCTGGATTATCACTATATTTTTCGAAAATATTTTGACCCATTGCGGTTAATGGAAGTAACATAATTGCCATTATAAATACGATTGCTCTTGATTTCATTGTTTTTGTGTTTAAATTTATTATTGTTTTCATCTTGTTTGTTTTTTTAATTGATTTTACTTAAAAATTATATTTGTTGTTTTTTCAACTTCATTAAGATAATTTACTTGTGATAAGCCTTTTTCTAATTCGCCTAAATAATTCACTTGTGCTGTACCTTTTTGAATACTATTAGAAATCATCTCTAACGATTTTACAACTTCGTTATAAGCTAATTCTGGTTCGTTGTAGGTTCCTAAATCTTCACCTCCAAAAGATGAATTAAAATAAAACCCAAACATAAGAACTGCTACTGCTGCTACTGAAATCCATTTGTAATTGAACGTACGTCTAGTTTTTAATGGAACGTCTTTAGTAAACTGTTCTTGCTGATTTACCAAAAAATAAGCAAACATTGGTTTATACATTTCTAAATGTGGCGCTACAGTCTCTTGTGTGAAATAGTGTTTTAACTGCTGCTCTTCTTTAAGTGATGTTTCACCGTTTTCGTACTTTTCTAGTAATTTTTCTATATTATTTAATACCATAACTATGTGTATTAGTTAGTTTTTCTCTTATTGTTTTTCTTGCTCTTGATAATGTTACACGAACTGTTGTATTATTCATATCTAACATTTTCGCTATTTCATCAAAATCGTATTGTTCTATATCTCTTAATTGAACTACCATTTTTTGTTGCGATGGCAAATCTTCTATTATTCTTTCTACCCAACTTAAACTATCATTTAATTCAAGTTGTTTTTGTAAAGACACGCTATGGTCTTGGTAATTGCTATGTACAATTTTTAAATTTTGCGCCTGCTTAGACTTTAATTTATCAAGACAAAAATTCTTGGTCATTGTCATGGAAAAAGCTTCAATATTTTTATACTCCTGAAACCTATCTTTTTTATTCCAAAGCTTTACTAAAATCTCTTGTGTAGCATCTTCGGCTTCTTCAGTCGAAACTAATAATCGTTTTGCTAAACGAAAGACTTTGTCTTTAAAAGGCATGACAATATTTAAAAATTCTGTCTGCGTCATTTTTTGGTTTGGTTATAAACAACTATTATTTGCTGTTTGATATTACGACGAACAAGTTATTGTTTTGTTACATCTAATATTAAAAATCTATTCATCATATTTTTTTATTACAAAATAATGTAAGTAAATTTAACGTTTAAGAGACTAAAATTGCACAAAAAGATTACTATGAAAAATTTAAAAAAACTAGTCCTTCTATTTATTGTTAGTAGTTTGACCTTAAGTTGTTTTGAAGACAAAGACGATAACGGCATTTTTGCAAGCGAAATAAACGACTTTGTTTGGAAAGGTATGAATGTTTGGTATTTGTATAAAGATAACATCCCGAACCTAGCAAACGATCGATTTACTACAAATGAAGAATACGCTAACTACTTAAATACATTTTCCACACCCGAAGACATATTTGAAAGTCTCATTTATCAAAGAGAAACCATTGACCAATTTAGTTGGATAACCGATGATTATATAGCCAACGAACAATTTTTAAACGGCATAGGTTTACATAATGGTATGGAGTATGGTCTGTTTCGTTTCACACCTCAAGACACAGAACTTTATGGTTATGTACGTTATATTTTGCCTAATACTGATGCAGAAAACAAAGATTTACAACGCGGAGATGTTTTTTACGCAGTAGATGGTGCACAATTAACAGTAAACAATTATAGATCGTTATTAAGCTCAGAGAGCTATAATATCAATTTAGGATCTTATAATGATAATGGTACACCAGAAATCGAAGATGATACTATCGCACCTGGTGGCGAAACTATTTCGTTAACAAAATCTGAATACACAGAAAACCCAATTTACACAAGTTCTGTTCTTAACATTGATATGCATACTATTGGCTATTTAGTGTTTAATGGATTTAACGGAAGTTCTTCTGAATTAAATAATGTTTTTGGCACATTTAAAAGTGAAGGCATTACAGATTTAGTTTTGGATTTACGATACAATCCAGGTGGGTTTACCAGTAAAGCAATTTTAATGGCTAGTTTAATTACTGGACAATTTACTGGTGATGTTATGAATACAGATCAATATAATAGTGAAGCTCAAGCTGCTTTTGAAAGTCAGAATCCAGAGTTTTTACTAGATAGATTTATAAGTAGTGAAGATGGCATGACTTTAAATAGTTTAAATCTAGACAAAGTATATGTTTTAGTAACAAGAGGTAGCGCGTCTGCTAGTGAATTTGTTATAAATTCTTTGAACCCTTATATAGAAGTTATTCAGATAGGAACAAATACAAGAGGCAAATACCAAGGGTCTTTTACGCTTTACGATTCTCCTAATTTTGGAAGAGAAGGTGCAAATCCAAATCATACCTATGCATTACAGCCTTTAACGTTTAAATATTCTAATATTAATGGTGATACCGATTTTATTGATGGTCTCTCACCAGATATAATTTTAGGGGAAGATTATAATAATCTAGGTGTTTTAGGCGATGTTAATGAGCCTTTACTTGCTGAAGCTATCGAAGATATAACAAGCTCTGGCCGTTCTGCTAATCAAAAAGATAATTCTTTTGAAACGCCATTTGAATTTATAAATTCTGATGATCGGGAAAACAGAATGTATAAAGACAAAAGAATTCCAAATGGTGTTATAGAAAGATTATTTTTTAATAAATAATAAAAAAGCCGCCGCATTTCTAATACGCTCAACGATCAGCGGCTTTTTGTTTTTATAAATTTAAATTAAACCCAATATTTACATTTCTTCCTTTGGTAGAAAAATTGTAAAGTTCTTGATAATCTTCATTAAAAATATTGGTGATGTTAGCAAATAATTTTAATTTATTTTTGATGACGTTATGGCTCACATAAAAATCTAAAAGACTATAGCTTTTTAAGGTAATATCGTCATTCATAAAAGTTGTGCCGTTAAATACCGAATCTCTTCTATCGTCATTAAATTGATAGGCCAAACTTAAAAATGTCGAATCGCAAACTTGGTAATCTAATCGTGCATTAATTTTAAGTTCAGGAATACGAAGATTCAAATTATCTTCAACATTAGTATAAGTAGCATTGGCACTTAATTGCAATGCTTTTGTAAACTTATAGTTTGCAGTAAACTCAAATCCGCTAGCAGTAAACTCTTCATCCACGTTGCTATACTTAAATATAAAACCTCCTAAATCTACAAAATCAATATAATTAGTTTCCTTTCTATTAAAATATACTAAACTAAATATTGCCTTATCTTTAATATTAACCTCTGCTCCTATTTCTAGAGTTGCATTTTCTTCTGGAAGTAAATCTGTATTACCATATGTAGGTTCAAACAATTGATATAAAGAAGGTGTGATATAAGCAGTGCTATAACTTGCTAATCCCTTTATGTATCCGAAATCCAAATCTTTTCTATAAGACGGATTAAAGCTATATACAAAATGGCTTCCGTATTCACTATGGTTATTTAAACGAACACCAGCATTAACATTAAAACCAGAATCTGAAACATAAACTACATTTACGTAAGGGTCGGCAATTGTAAAAGTTGCATCTTCAGGATTAATGCTCTGTTCTAAATCTGAAGACCCAAAAGGAATCGTATAACTTTCCATGTTGTTTTCTTGAAGATTTAATCCTAAAACCGTGTAAAAGGAATCATTAAAATTATATCTGTTAAATAAATCACCAACAAAACTTTCGGCATTAAACTGTGTCGGAAAACTTGAATCTATATCTCGTTCTATATGATTATATGCTACATTTAAAGAAATGCTTCCTTTATTGTATTTGAATTCTGGCGAAACACCAATTCTATATTGAGTTGATCTTGAAATATTCTCTGAATCAATTCCGGAAAAGCCATCATCAAAATCTGCTTTAAACTTATCAAAATTTAAATAGGATGTGATTTTAAAATTATTTGATGCTTTAAATCCTAACTTTAAGCTTCCATAAATAGCATTATAAGGGTCTTTTTCAGTTCCATTTGCTATTGAAGACAAGCCATCAGTAAATTGATTCCCGAAACTTGCTAAATATTTAAATTTACTTAATGTGCCATTTACAGATACATTATTGCGAAAATCGTTAACTGACATCCCTTTATCATCTTGTGATTTATTAGTTCCCAAAAGACTATTAAAATTTGCAGAAACACTATTGCTAGAAGCTTCTTTTAATTTAATATTAATAACTGCTGTTGCAGCGCCAGAACCATATAAAGTACTCGATGCGCCTTTTAAAATTTCAATACTTTCAACTTGATTGGGGTTTAACAATCGTAAATCGTAATCGTTTGCAATTTGTGAAGGATCTGTAAGCGCAATACCATCAATAAGTACTAAAACTTGACGATTTCTTCCTCCACGGATGTAATACGATTGGTTTTGACCGGCATTACTTTTGGTGCCGTTAATTTCTATTCCAGCTGTAGAATTAATAATTTCTGAAATACTTTTTCCTTGTAAATGTTGTAATTCTTCTTGTGTGATTTTGGTTATCACTTTCCCAGAATTTTCACGTTTTAAATTAAATCTCGAATCTGTGACAACGACCTCTTCAAGTTGCTGTACATGTGTTGAATCTGATTGCTGTTGTGCAAAACCAAATTGTGATATACCAAAACAAAGTATACCAAAAACGATTTTTTTTTTGTTCATTTTAAATTAATTACTCGAGAGTAGTCTTAAATTTACGACTAAACTTTTATCCCGAAAGTTCGACTTATCTGTTTTGAAAATGGCAGGTCTCCTGACTTGCGTCTCCATGTTTGTCTTCCCAGAAATAAATTTCCAGTGACTTGAAGTATTACATGAAGCTTTATAGCTTACAGTTGCGGGAACAGTTCTGGCATTGAAATAGTTTTCGCACCAGATTCCCTTTTAATCAATTCAGTTAAAACTGAATCAAACCAAAATTCAATGCAAATGTAAACATCATTTTTATTTTACTGTTAACGCAAATAGTATTATTTTTGAATTGTAATTAAATATTCTGCTATGAGTTCTTTACTAAATAAAAAACAAATAATCATTATTTCATTTATTGTCATTGCTGCAATAATGCGATTGATGCCACATTTGCCAAATGTTACGTCAATAACAGCTATGGCTCTTTTTTCAGGCGTTTATTTTACCAAAAAGAAATTTGCTTTTATTGTGCCATTACTTGCGATGCTGGCGGCAGATTTATTTTTAGGTTTTTCAGGTATTACATTCTTTGTTTATGCTGCATTTATTTTGATAAGCTATATAGGTATATCTTCTAAAAAAATCTCTATAAAAACCATATTATTAAGCAGTTTAAGCTTCTTTGTCATCACAAATTTTGGTGTTTGGCTAATGAGTTACCCAAAATCAGTTGCAGGGTTAGTCGAGTGTTACACACTTGCAATTCTATTTTTCAGAAACTCTTTAATAGGTGATTTTGTTTATTCTGGAATTTTATATTTTGGATTTCAATTTGTATCAAATAGATATTTAAAAACTGCATAGTATTAATTATATAATCAATTAATAAAAAACGCTTTTATAGCGTTTTTTTTATTTATTAAAGTGTAATTTTATGACTCTCTAAAATTTAATTCAATTAATGAACGACAACATTATTCTTATTCTTGCAATTTTAATTTCTTGCGGTATTGGCGCATATATTGGAATGACAATTTCCAAACTCAAAAGTAAAAGTGAACAAAGTACGCTTAAAGAACGTCAGAATCAGTTAAACAAAAATATTGAAGAGTTAAAACACGATATTACTAGCCTAGAAATAGAAAGGGATAAATATAGAGATGAGCGTGAAGATATTAATTTAATGCTCGCTCAAAAAACTACCAAATATGAAAGCCTTCAAAAAAATTACCAAGAACGTGATCAAGAAATAGAAAAACGTCAAGAACAACTGCGCAAGGATTTTGAACTATTAGCAAATAAAATATTAGAAGAGAAGTCTGAAAAATTTACACTTCAAAACGAGAAAAATATTAAAGGTCTTCTAAACCCATTACAAGAGAAAATAAAAACTTTTGAGGACAAAGTAGATAAAACTCACAAAGAGAGTATCGATTATCATGCAGCTTTAAGACAACAAATTGTTGGTTTAAAAGAATTGAATAATCAAATGAGTAAAGAAGCTATTAATCTCACTAGAGCCTTAAAAGGCGATAATAAAACTCAAGGTGATTGGGGAGAAACTCAACTTGAAGTTTTATTAGAAAGATCTCGTTTAAAAAAAGGCATACATTTTACTACTCAAGGAGGTTATAGAGATGAAGAAGGAAAATTAAAGAAACCTGATTTTATTATTAATCTACCAGAAAAAAAACATTTAGTTATAGATTCAAAAGTTTCATTAATTGGATATGAGGCTTATTATAATTCTGATGATGAAACTATTAAATCTGAAAATTTAAAAAAGCATATTGATAGTATTAAAAAACATATTAGAGATTTAGGGAGCAAGAAATACTCTGAACTATACGAAATTAATACTCCAGACTACGTTCTAATGTTCGTTCCAATAGAAAATGCTTTATTAATTGCTCTAAATGAAAACAACAAATTATATCTTGACGCACTCGATAAAAATGTTGTATTAGTGTCTACTTCTACTTTATTAGCAACTTTAAGCACTGTCGCTTCGATATGGAAACATGAAGACCAAAAAAGAAATGTTATTGAAATTGCAAGACAAGCAACTAGACTATTCGATCAATTTGTAAATTTAACAGACGACTTGTTAAAAGTTGGTAAGCAGTTAAATACAGTAAAAGGGTCATATGATGATACAATGAAGAAATTGACTGGTAAAGGAAACTTGATTACCAAAGTTGAGAAAATGAGAAAGCTGGGTGTTTCATCAAACAAAGAAATTAATCCGGAACTTTTAAGTCGAGCAGAAGATGACATTTTATAACTATCATCTTAAAACATGATTTTTATATTTATCATGTAAAAACGTGATATATTTGTTTATCACTTAAAAACGTGATATATTTACCAGTAAAGGATAAATAATATGACTAGTGTTATAACAGGAGATATAATTAAATCCAGAGGACAAAAAAATCCAGAAGTTTGGATAAAGGTGTTAAAAGACACTTTATCTTCAATAGGTACTGATTCAAAATATTGGGAAATATTTCGTGGTGATAGTTTTCAAATAGAAATAAGGGACATTTATCAAAGCTATATAGCGGCAATTTATATTAAAGCATCTATTAAAATGATTAAAGGATTAGATGTAAGGTTGGCAATAGGGATTGGAAATAAAAACTATGAAGGAAATAATGTTAATGAATCGAATGGCGATGCATTTATCTTTTCTGGTGAAACTTTAGAGTCTTTAAAAAAGGAAAAACAAAACCTACGTATTAAAACAAATAATTTTGATATTGATGAAGAACTGAATCTGTACTTTAAATTTGCACTCATAACAATGGATAGTTGGAGTGTAAATTCAGCAGAAGTAGTGAAATTGAGTATTGAAAATTCTAATGCCTTGCAAAGTGAATTGGGAAAACTTATTGGCATAAATCAAAACGCAATAAGTAATCGTCAAAAACGCGCTAATTTAGATGTCATTTTAGAATTAGATCTTATGTATCGACAAAAAATAGATAAATTACAATAATGGTCCTATTAATCAAAGTTTTGTTAGCTCATATACTAGGCGATTTCTTTCTTCAACCAATAAAATGGGTTAACGAAAAAGAAAGAAGGAAATTAAAATCTCCAAAATTCTATTTACATATTGCCATCCATATTGCTTTACTATTATTAATATTATGGGATCTTTCACTATGGCCTATAATTATTACTATTAGTATTTCACACTTTATAATAGATGCTTTAAAACTTATATTTCAAAAAGAAAAAACAAAGCGTTTATGGTTTTTTATAGACCAATTACTTCATATAATAAGTATATTATTGGCATATTTATTTTTCGTAAATAATGGTTTAAATATTAGCAACTCTATAACAGAAAACTCACTTTTACTCATTACCTGCTTACTGTTTTTAACATATCCTGTTTCTATAATAATGAAAGTAATTTTCACCAAATGGAATATTGACGAGTTAACGAAAGGTAACGAATCGCTTGAGGATGCTGGAAAATATATAGGCATCCTAGAGCGTATATTGGTTTTTCTTTTTATCATTTTTAATCATTGGGAAGCTGTCGGGTTTTTGATTACTGCAAAATCAGTTTTTAGATTTGGCGATTTAAAAGAATCAAAACATCGAAAACTTACCGAATATATATTAATAGGCACACTAATTAGTTTTGGTGTTGCAATTATAACAGGCATAATATTTACTTCAATTATCTAATACATATGTTTAAACATACAAAAGATTCACAAATGACTGCTTCAGAATTAATGCGACCATCGCATTCGAATTTTAACGAAAAATTCATGGAGGTTATATTTTTAAAACATTCAGAAAAAAATCAAAATTTATAATTATGAAAAAAATTTTATTAAAGTCTTTAGGAGTAGTAATACTAATAGTCATTGCCTATTTTACATTTATCTACTTTGTTTCTTATAGCGAGGGAATTCGTGCTGGCGAGCTCATTAAATTTAGCCATAAGGGTGTCATTATTAAAACATGGGAAGGCAAAATAAGTCAAGGTGTTTCTGATGAGTTATCATTTGTTTTCTCTGTTGAAGATAAAGAAACTAAAGTCATTGAAGACTTGCAACGTTTACAAGGTAAATTCGTAAAACTTCATTATTTCGAACGATATAAATCTTTCTTTTGGCTAGGAGATTCAAAATATTTTATAACCAAAGTAGAAGAAAACCTCGATCGAAATAAAAGATAATTTAAAATCAAATCTTATGTTTAAACATGTAAAGGACTCACAAATAACAATTTCTGAACTCATGCTACCTTCGCATTCTAATTTTAGTGGCAAAATTCATGGAGGTTATATTTTAGGTCTTATGGATCAAATTGCATTTGCGTGTGCCTCTAAACATTCAAGAACCTATTGTGTAACAGCATCTGTAGAAAAGGTCAATTTTTTAAACCCAATAGAAGTTGGCGAGTTGGTCACGCTTAAAGCATCAATTAATTATGTTGGAAGAACATCTATGGTTGTTGGTATTCGTGTTGAAGCAGAGAATATTCATACAGGAGATATAAAGCATTGTAACTCATCGTACTTTACTATGGTTGCAAAAGACGATGATGGTAATCCGAAAGAGGTTCCAGGTTTAATTTTATCAAAAACGGAGCACGCCAGACGTTTTGCAAAAGTGATTATCCGAAACAAAATTATCAAAGTTCGCAAAATGGAATTTACGCAAGAAAATTTCAATCTTGAAGAACATATCGATATTTTAAAAAAGTCTAATGTAAAAGTTGAGCTTTAGAATATTTTTATCATTTTAAACTTTTATTTTTATTTACTCAAGTACATCTTACGTCTTGAATATAAATTATAAAACTCATCATCTTTTAAGCTATCTATAAATAAAATGCTCTCACCAGTACTTTTCATCTCTGGTCCTAATTGCTTATTCACATTGTGAAACTTATTAAATGAAAATACGGGTTGTTTAATTGCATAACCATCTAAGTGTGGTTTAAAATCAAAATCTTTAACTTTCTTATCGCCTAACATGACTTTTGTTGCATAATTTACATAAGGTTCTCCGTAGGCTTTCGCTATAAATGGTACTGTACGAGAAGCTCTAGGGTTGGCTTCGATGATATATACAATATCGTCTTTGATTGCAAATTGAATATTTATTAAACCTACTGTATTTAGGGCCAATGCTATTTTTTGTGTGTGATCTTTAATTTGCTGCATTACAAATTCTCCCAAATTAAAAGGTGGTAAAGTAGCATTACTATCACCCGAATGAATACCACAAGGTTCTATGTGCTCCATGATTCCAATAATATAAATATCTTCTCCATCACAAATGGCATCGGCTTCTGCCTCAATAGCACCATCTAAATAATGATCTAAAAGTAATTGGTTTCCAGGCATTTTTCGTAATAAACTAACTACGTGTTCTTCTAAATCTTGCTTATTAATTACAATTTTCATTCCTTGTCCACCAAGTACATACGAAGGTCTTACAAGAATTGGAAAATCTAAAACATCGGCAATTGCACTAGCTTCATCTGCAGTAGTTGCAATATCAAATTGTGGATAAGGAATATTATTCTCTTTTAATAATCTAGAAAAATGACCTCTATCTTCAGCTAAATCAAGGGATTCAAAACTAGTTCCTAAAATTTTAATGCCATATTTAGTTAGCTTTTCTGAAAGTTTTAATGCTGTCTGACCACCAAGTTGCACGATAACACCTTCAGGTTTTTCATGCTTAATGATATCGTAAATATGTTCCCAGAAAACAGGTTCAAAATATAATTTATCGGCTATATCAAAATCGGTTGAAACAGTTTCTGGGTTACAGTTAATCATGATGGTTTCGTAACCACATTCGGCAGCTGCCAAAACACCATGAACACAGCAGTAATCGAATTCAATACCTTGTCCAATACGGTTAGGACCGGAACCTAAAACTATTATTTTTTTCTTATCAGAAACAGTACTTTCATTATCTGCATATCGCTTTCCATCTGCAGTCTGCATGTCGCTTTCAAACGTCGAATAAAAATACGGTGTATGAGCTTTAAATTCGGCAGCACAGGTATCAACCAATTTATAAACCCGATTGACACTCATTTCTTCTCGTTTATTATATACTTGACTTTCTAAACAGCCTAGCATATGTGCTATCTGTCGGTCGCCATAACCTTTCTGTTTGGCTTCAAGTAATAGCTCTTTATCTAATGTATTTATATTAAATGTAGAAATCTCTCTCTCTAGCATATACAATTCTTCGTATTGCTTTAAGAACCACATATCTATTTTAGTGATTTCATGAATTCTACTCAATGGGATTCCCATTTGTATTGCATCATAAATCACNAANACNCGATCCCAACTTGCATTAGTTAGCTTTTCAATTATTTGATCATAATCTTTGTATCCTTTACCATCTGCTCCTAATCCATTTCGTTTAATTTCTAATGATTGGGTTGCTTTATGTAACGCTTCTTGAAACGAACGACCAATTCCCATGACCTCACCAACAGATTTCATTTGAAGCCCTAAAGTTCTATCAGAACCTTCGAACTTATCGAAATTCCATCGGGGTATTTTAACAATGACATAATCTAAAGTAGGTTCAAATAGTGCTGACGTAGATTTAGTAATTTGATTTTGTAGTTCATCTAAATGATAACCTATTGCTAATTTTGTAGCAATTTTGGCTATTGGATAACCTGTAGCTTTACTTGCTAATGCTGAAGAACGAGAAACACGAGGATTAATTTCTATAGCTATAATATCTTCGTTTTCGTCAGGGCTAACGGCAAACTGCACATTACAACCACCAGCAAAATCACCAATACTTCGCATCATATGAATTGCCATATCACGCATTTTTTGATATGTTCTATCACTTAATGTCATAGCAGGAGCCACTGTTATAGAATCTCCGGTATGGATACCAATTGGGTCCATGTTTTCAATCGAACAAATAATAACAACATTATCATTTGCATCTCTAAGTAATTCTAACTCGTATTCTTTCCAGCCAATTAAAGCTTTATCGATCATAGCCTCATGAATTGGAGATGTCTCTAATCCACGTGTTAATAACTCATCAAAATCTTCTTCTTTATAAACAAATGCAGCACCAGCACCTCCCAAAGTAAAAGATGCTCTAATAATTAAAGGAAAACCAAACTCTTGGGCTATTTCTTTACCTTTTAAATACGAAGTAGCAGTTGCTTGTGGTGCCATTGGAACACCAATTTTTAACATCAGTTCTCTAAACTGCTCTCTATCTTCAGTAATATTAATGGCATCAATATCAACACCAATAATTTCTACCCCAAAATCATTCCATATACCTTTTTCATCGGCTTCAATACATAAATTTAAAGCTGTCTGTCCGCCCATTGTTGGTAAAACAGCATCAATTTGTGGATGTTCTTTTAAAATCTGTAGAATAGATTTTGTGTTAAGAGGAAGTAAATAAACATGATCTGCCATGGTTGGATCTGTCATGATTGTTGCTGGATTAGAATTGATAAGAACCGTTTCTATTCCATCTTCTCTTAATGAGCGTAAAGCTTGTGTTCCAGAATAATCGAACTCACATGCTTGGCCTATTACTATTGGGCCGGAACCAATTATTAATACAGATTTTAGGTTTGGATTTTTTGGCATTTTAGTTTTTTAATATTTTTCAAAAATAGTTATTATGAGACAAAAAAAAAGGCGTTACACCTAAGTAACGCCTTTAAAATATTAACAATTGTTAATCATTATTTCTTATGTCTTAATTCAGAAGATACTGACAATTTCTTTCTTCCTTTAGCTCTTCTTCTAGCAAGTACTTTTCTTCCATTAGCGCTAGCCATTCTTTCTCTGAAGCCATGCTTATTTTTTCTTTTTCTCTTCGAAGGTTGAAACGTTCTTTTTGGCATTGTCTTATATTTTTATAATCTGAATAATCTTTTTAATAGTCTCGAGCTATCTCAAAACTGCGTGCAAATATACAAAGAGTTTTTACTCTGACAAACCTATAATAAAAAATATTTGTAATTGTTTTTACTACCTTTGCATTCTTAAAATTATTTTATAAAAAATGTACAATAAAATCATAAAACTAATCATCGCTGGTTTAATCATTGGGTATGCTATTTATCAATTCACAGAAGGATTAATAGGCAATGGCATCATGTTTATACTTTTAGCATCAATCTTCGTGTTTTTATATTTTAAAAACGAATTTATTTTACTTGCTTTTTTAAGGTTACGTAAACAAGATTTTCCTGGTGCTACAAAATGGTTGAACAAAATTAAAAACCCAGAATCTGCTTTAGTTAAGAAGCAACAAGGGTATTATTATTATCTACATGGTATTATGGTTTCCCAAACCAATATGAATGCTGCTGAAAAACACTTCAAAAAAGCCATTTCTCTTGGGCTATCTATGAAACATGATTTGGCTATGGCTAAATTAAATTTGTCCGGAATAGCATTTTCTAAACGTAGAAAGCTAGAAGCACAAAAACTTTTGTCTGAAGCCCAAAAGCTTGACAAACAAGGGATGTTAACCGAGCAGATTAAAATGATGAAGGATAACATGAAGCGTTCGCAGATGCCAAATCAACACTTTGGTTCTGGAGGCTCTATAAGACAGCAAAAAAGAAGAGGTTAAAATACTTTATTAATTATAAAGGGATTTATTTTTAATAAATCTTTAATGAATTTTTGTTTGTTTTTTGGCGACACCACTACCGAACTAAATTCTCCATAATGTAATTCAACTCTATCTAAAGAAGCTGCAGGTGACGAAATTAAAGTCTTTGTTGAAGAAATAAATGTTATTTTTTCAATATTTAAATTTTTACTATAAATAAATCCGCATCTAATTTTTAAAAATTTATCTGTAATAGTATAACTTATATTGTAAAAAAGGTATAACAAACAGAAAAACAAAAATAATATTATTACACTCATTATCAATGCTTCTGATATGAGGTTTTCTCCATAAAACATCAAGCCAATACTTGATGAAAAAAATATAAAGAAAAATAACAAAAAGCCAAAATCAACTTTAGATTTATATACTTTAGTTTTCAATGTTATATGAGCATGATTTGATTTAGTTAACTAAATTATAATACCCTTTATTAGGGATATCTAGTAAGTATAATTTCCCTGATTTGTTATTTAAATGTCTTTCTCGCAACCAAGGATTGTGAATCTTTAAAACCTTATAATTAATCCCTAATTGTTTAGAAAAGTCTGAAAAATCTGCAACAGCACTATCAACCGATACCTTGTGTGTTGGAATATTATTATATAAATCTTTATCTCTGAAGTTAAAACCGTATTTATCAGGATTAGATAAAATCTCTTTCAAGGCAACGATTCTAAACAGGTAACGACCAGTTTCTTCTCCTAAAAGCAGGTTATAATAATCTGCAACATTTTGCTCTTTTAAACGTCTAGAAATCCCAGCGTTACCAGCATTATATGCAGCAGCAGCAAGAGTCCATGACCCTAATTGGTCTTTAGATTTAATTAAATATTTACAAGCAACTTCTGTTGCTTTTTCAAGGTGAAAACGTTCGTCTACGTTGGCATTTACTTCTAAACCATTTTCTTTTCCTGTGGCTTTCATAATTTGCCAAAAACCTTTTGCTCCAGCTGGTGAAGTAGCATTTGTTAATCCGCTTTCAATAACAGCCAAGTATTTAAAATCTTCAGGAATACCATGTTTTTTTAAAATAGGTTCTATAACTGGGAAGTACTTTTTAGCACGTTTAAACATTAACAAACCATTAGATTGCCAATAGGTATTTACTAACAGCTCCCTATCCATTCGTTCTAAAATGTCTGGATTATTAAGCGGCATCTGTTCTCCAGCAAAATCTAAATCATCCGGAACTTGAAGTGCATAAACATTATAATCGTTTATCAATTTTTTTTCAAAGTTCTCGTCGCTTGGGGCGTCTTGAAGTGCGTAAATAAATAAGAATCCCAAACTTAATAATCCTACAAATGCTAAAGCTTTCTGTATTATCTTCATTTTTAATAAGTTTTGGCTAAAGTTAAAAATATTTCCTAATAAATATATGATGCTATGCTAAAATAATTTGAGGTAAGTTTTCATTAAACCATTTATACTTATTAATAATCATAATATGTGTTCCGCCTTTTACAGTAATGCAGCCTTTTATATGATGATACGGAAACACCTTGTCTCTAGCTCCATGTATATGAATAACATTTGGTATCGGACAATCTTGATCCCAACAAACAACCTGCTTTATAGCCCAATCTAAATAACGTTTATCTCTAACCGATAAGTACTTTTTATATAGATCTAAACGTTTTTTAATTGTTTTACCGAAAACATATTTGGCTAAAACCTCGATATTGCTCATTAAATAAGTTGGCACTAACTTATATAGTTTAATTTTTCTAGATAGTTTCATCCGCTTTGGGAGTTCGTGTTTAGTCTTTACGCTAGAAATAATGATTAATTTTCGGAGTTTGATATGTTTACTCATCTCTTGAACCAATATACCACCAAACGACACACCTATCAAAACGACGTTATCATGATTGATTTTTTTAATCATTTGCTTTGCATATACATCAATAGTTTCTTCTCTATTTGGAATAACCCATTCGAGATAATGCATTTTGAATTTACCTTCTGGTAATTTAATATATTCGAAAATTGAAGAACTTGCTGCCATGCCAGGCATGAAGTAAACATGAATTAATTCTTGATTCATAAGGTTTTGACCAGTAATTATCTACTATTTAACAATAATTTTTTGTAAATTTGCAAAACAAAGCTATATAAAATAGTTCTCACTATTTAAGTTTCCTAAAGAATTAAAACAATTTTATTATGATTGATGCAGCTGAATTAATAGACAACGACTTTTTACGTCAGTTTGAAATTAAAGTAGAAGACGATTTGGCAAAAATAGAATACTCTCTACAAGACCGTAAAATATTTTTAACAAAGCTTATTATCCCTGAAAATATTAATGAAGAAAATTTTAGCGATGAATTTTTAAAAGCAGTTTTCGAAAATATTGACGAACGCAATTTAAGTGTTGTTCCTACAAGTCCTGAAATCGCAAAATTTGTTAGAAGAAACAGAAAATACAAAAGCATGTTACCTGTTGGATTAAGAATTTAATTTGCCATAACATCAGTAAACACTAACCTTACCAGACCATCTTCATCAATTTTAGTTAATTTAACTTGATGTAGCGTATTTACTAATTCAGGATTCCATGGTGTTTTTACCTTTATGTAATTTTCTGTAAAACCATGAATGTAACCTTCTTTATTTTCACTTTCAAACAAAACAGTTCTACTAGTTTCAATTTGACTTTCATAAAATGCACGACGCTTTTTAACCGATAATCCTCGTAGCATCTTGCTTCGTTTAGCTCTCACATTTTTCGGAACTATGTCTTGCATTAAGGCCGCTTCAGTATTATCACGTTCAGAATATGTAAACACATGCAAATACGAGATATCAAGATCGTTAAGAAAATTGTATGTTTCTAAAAAATGGTCATCACTTTCCCCAGGAAATCCAACTATCACATCTACACCAATACAAGCATGAGGCATAACTTCCTTAATTTTTGTAACACGATCCATATATAATTCTTTCATATAGCGGCGTTTCATTTTTTTAAGAATCTCATTACTTCCACTTTGTAATGGCACATGAAAATGTGGCACAAATGCTCTAGATTTTGATACCAAATCAATCGTTTCATTCTTTAACAAGTTTGGCTCTATAGAAGATATTCTTAAGCGTTCAATACCTTCAATGCGATCAAGTTGATTTACTAAATCTAAAAAGGTGTGTTCGTGTTTTTTATTACCAAATTCTCCTTTACCATAATCCCCAATATTAACGCCTGTAAGTACAATTTCTTTAATGTTTTGTGCAGAGATATCTTTTGCATTTTTTATTACATTTTGCATCGTATCACTACGAGAAATACCTCTTGCTAACGGAATTGTGCAATAGGTGCATTTATAATCGCAACCATCTTGAACTTTTAAAAATGCGCGGGTTCGGTCACCAATTGAATAAGAACCAACGTAAAAATCGGCTTCTTCTATCTCACAAGAATGCACTTCGCCTAAATCGTTTTTCGTTAAATCATTAATATAACTTGTAATATTGAATTTTTCGGTGGCGCCTAGCACCAAATCGACACCATTAACATCTGCCAATTCTTGTGGTTTTAACTGGGCATAACAACCAATGGCAGCTACAAAAGCTTCAGAGTTAACTTTTTGAGCTTGCTTTACAATAGTTTTAAAACGTTTATCAGCATTTTCTGTAACAGAGCATGTATTAATTACATACACATCTGCCTTTTCAGAAAAATCAACACGATCAAAATCTTCATTTTTAAAAGATCTAGCTATTGTCGATGTTTCAGAAAAATTAAGCTTACAGCCTAATGTATAAAATGCGACTTTTTTTCGTTCCATGGCGCGCAAATTTACAACTTATAAGTAAAACTATTTTTTGGAAAAGTAATAAATATCGTCATCGCCTTTCCCTCCTTTTCTTTTTGAAGCCAAATAACCATTCCCATTCTCATCGACCACAAAACTTATATCGCTTTCTTTACTATTAATAGGTTTTGGTAAGATGGTAGCTTTAGAGAATGTTTTATCGTCATTTAATACTGCTTTATAGATATCAAATCCTCCAACACCATTTGGTTTGTTACATGAAAAATACAAAACATTGTCCTGACTCAAAAACGGAAACATCTCGCGGCTATACGAGTTCACATTCGGTCCTAAATTTTCAGGATCACCATAAGTCCCATCTTCATTTATAATCACTTTAAAGATATCTGAAGGTCCTTTAGTGGTGTCTTTTCCGCCTCTAATATTCGCAATAAAATAAAGTGTTTTTCCGTCAGAACTTAAATTTGGATGTGCATAAGAATATTTTGTCTTGCAGAAAGGAAGCATTTTAAAATTAGTCCAGCCAATGCCATCTTTATACTCTCCAACCATAATAAAAAAATTAGTTTGCTTATAGGTGCCTTTTGGTTTGTTTTTTATGTTGGCGTAATTAGTTGATAGATATAACTGTTTTTCATCAGGTGAAAAAGCAGCGCTAGTAATATGCGAAAGGTCTTGTTTGCTATCAATAATTAATGGTTTTATATTAATTATATTTCCGTCAGAACCAATCTGTCCTTCATAGAGTGATAAAATAGGATCTACGCCATTCTTCTTTACCTTACCTTTTTTGGTAACAAGATAAGATGTGAATAAAACCTTTCCGTTATGACTATAGGTTAAACCAAAATGAGGGTTTTCATTATTCATTTTTAAATTCACGATGTCATATTCGCTTACTTGAGATTTAGCCTGAAACGAAATTAATATAATTAGTAAAAGAATAAATTTATTCATCATATATCAAAATTAGTATCTTCTAAATTGTTTAGTTTCTTCAAAAATATGTTCTAATATTTTTGCGTCAGTTTCTGTGAATTCTACTTCTTTCCTACTCATAACAACCGTAGCTACTTCGAAAGCCTTCTTGGTTAAATAGGTTGTAAATCCGCTATTTCCACCCCAAGAAAAACTTGGAATAAAATTTCTTGGAAAACCACTCCCAAAAATATTAGCACTTACGCCAACAATAGTACCTGTATTAAACATCGTGTTAATTCCACATTTGCTATGGTCTCCCATCATTAATCCACAAAATTGTAAGCCTGTTTTTGCAAAGCCTTCGGTTTGATAGTTCCAAAGTCTGACTTCTGCATAGTTATTTTTAAGATTCGAATTATTGGTATCTGCTCCTAGATTACACCATTCGCCAATAACTGAATTCCCTAAATACCCTTCATGACCTTTATTAGAATTTTCAAAAAAAACAGAATTATTAATTTCGCCACCTACTTTACAATCGGGTCCAATGGTCGTGGGACCATATATTTTTGCTCCCATTTTTACCGTAGAATGAGTGCATAAAGCAAAAGGGCCACGTATTAAGGCGCCTTCCATAATTTGAGCATTTTTTCCTATATATATTGGTCCATTACTCGCATTTAAGGTAGCAAATTCTAATACCGCTCCTTCTTCAATAAAAATATTTTCAGGATTTATAATATTATTACTTACAGGAATATTTTGCGATTCTTTGTTTTTAGTTAACAGTTCAAAATCTTCTCGAATCGCTTCTCCATTTTTAGAAAAAATGTCCCAGGTATGCTCTATTTTAATACAATTATCGTTGAATTCGAAAGCATCGTAAGACTCAAAATTAATATCTTCTTGCGCTTCTTTTGTAAAAAATGCAATAACATCTTCATCTTTAAAAATAGCTTGATTTTCCTTTAGATTTTTTATTTTTTCAACTAATGGTTTATTAGGAAGGTACGATGAATTTATCATAATATTATCTTCCATTTCAATCATTGGAAATTTATCTGCTAAATAATCTTCTGTAATTGTTGTAGTGGTAAAACCGAGATGCTTTTCCCATTTTTCGCGTATGGTTAAAATACCAACCCTTATATCTGAAACAGGTCTTGTAAACGTAAATGGCAACAAATCCTCACGTGAAGGACCATCGAAAAGAATATAATTCATTTAAGGCTTATTTGTTTTTTTAACTTAAAATCTATTTTTGCATTACTCAAAAGTAACGTAATTGCAGAAAACAAAAAAGCCTTCAGGATCATTCTGAAGGCTTTTGTATTTATTTAAATTGAAGCTTATTTTTTAAACTTCGCATATTTAGTTTTAAACTTGTCAATACGACCAGCTGTATCTACTAATTTAGATTTACCAGTGTAATAAGGATGAGAAGTTCTTGAAATCTCCATTTTTATTAATGGATACTCAACACCTTCAACCTCAATAGTTTCACTTGTATTAGCAGTAGATTTTGTTAAAAAAACATCGTCGTTAGACATGTCTTTAAATGCTACTAATCTATAATTTTCTGGATGTATACCTTTTCTCATCGCTTAATACTTTATTATTCTTGTGATTTTTGAGGTGCAAATTTAAGCATTTTTTACTAATCCGCAATTTTTTTTAATATTATTTATTAGTCTTCGTTTATGTAACGTTTTATTATATTTGTTTACTAACTAACTATAAACTAATAATCAAAATAAAATGGAAGATCAAAAACCAACAATTGGTAAATTCGCAATGAATTATGGTGTCATTTTGGGCGTTGTAATGATTCTAATAGCGGTATTATTGTATGTTACTGGCATGCAACTAGAAGGAGTTCAATGGCCTCAATACTTATATTATATCATTTTTCCAGTTGTTATTTTTTATGCAATAAGTACCTTTAAACGTCAAAACGCTAACGTTTTAAGCTTGGGAGAAGCTATAAAAATTGGTGTTGTTGCTGCTGCTGTTAGCGCAATAATTTATATTATCTATGGCTTAATTTTTAATTATATTATTGATCCAGAATTTATGGGACAAATGAAAGAGGTTGTTAGAGATAAAATGTTAGAATCACCAAATATGACTGAAGAAATGGTTGACCAACAAATGGGCATCGTCGAAAAATTCATGGATCCAGTTATAGGTTCAGCTTTTTGGATTGCTGCAAGTATGTTTTTCGGATTACTATGGTCGCTTATTGCCGGATTAGTAATGAAAAAAGAAGCATAGTCTTATATGAATATATCAGTAGTCATACCACTACTTAACGAACAAGAATCTCTAAACGAATTACATGATTGGATTGCAAATGTTATGCAGTCCAATCATTTTTCGTACGAAATTATTTTTATAGACGATGGCTCTACTGACAATTCTTGGGAAACAATTACCCGGCTATCTCAAAAAAATACGAATGTAAAAGGTATTCAATTTTTAAATAATTTTGGCAAATCTCAAGCCTTACATGCTGGATTCGGAAAAGCTAAAGGTGACGTTATTATTACTATGGATGCTGATTTACAGGATAACCCAAACGAAATTCCTGACCTATATAACATGATAATTAGCGATGGCTATGATTTGGTATCAGGCTGGAAAAAGAAACGTTACGATTCAAAACTTTCAAAAAATTTACCTTCAAAATTATTTAATTGGGCCGCGCGAAAAACATCAGGTGTGAAATTACATGACTTTAATTGTGGTTTAAAATCTTATAACAAAAATGTTGTTAAAAACATAGATGTTAATGGCGAAATGCATAGATACATTCCTCTATTAGCAAAAAGCGCAGGCTTTACAAATATTGGAGAAAAAGTAGTACAACATCAAGCCAGGAAATATGGCGAAACAAAATTTGGTATGGATAGATTTATACATGGATTTCTTGATTTAGTAACCATTTGGTTTTTATCACGTTTTGGTAAAAGGCCTATGCATCTATTTGGTGCTTTAGGTGTCATCATGTTTGCTATTGGTTTTGGATTTGCTCTATATCTTGGAATCGATAAATTATTTTTAAACCCTTTTGGTCGCTTAATCACGCAAAGGCCTCAATTTTATATGTCGCTTGCTACAATGATAATTGGTACACAATTCTTTGTTGCAGGGTTTTTAGGCGAACTTATACTTCGTACAAAAGAAAATAAAAAACGGTATCTTATTAAAGATGAATTGAATTTATAACCGTTACTTTCAAATTAACGCTTTTTTAAACTTTAACAATTGCGGAATTGTTTATTTTTGTTCCATATTTATAGATTATGATACACATTGAACCTGAATTATTAAAGAGAGTCAACACCTGGTTAACACCAACTTTTGATAATGAAACTCAAGATTATATAAAAAATTTAATTACTAGCAACCCTAAAGAACTTAAAGAAAGTTTTTATAAAAATTTAGAGTTCGGAACAGGCGGAATGCGCGGTGTTATGGGTATTGGCACCAACCGAATTAATAAATACACACTCGGTAAAAACACACAAGGATTAAGTAATTATCTTCATCAATCATTCCCAAACGATAAGATCAAGGTAGCAATTGCTTTTGATTGTAGACACAATAGTAAAACACTAGCGAAAGTAGTTGCAGATGTGTTTTCTGCTAATAATATTGAAGTGTTTTTATTTGAAGACTTACGTCCTACTCCAGAATTATCATTCGCTTTAAAACATTTAAACTGTCATTGCGGTATTGTTTTAACAGCTTCTCATAACCCTCCTGAATATAATGGTTACAAAGTATATTGGCAAGATGGCGGTCAACTCGTTCCTCCACATGATAGTAATGCAATAAATGAAATTGATTCTCTAGATTATTCTGAAATTAAGTTCGAAGCCAATGAAGATTTAATACATTTAGTTGGAAAAAAAATAGACAATGTTTTCATAAATGCATCAGTTAAAAATGCAAGTTTTACAACCAAAGAAACAAAAGACAAATTAAGTATTGTGTTTACTTCGCTACACGGAACATCAATCACTACAATTCCTGAAACGTTAAAACGTGCTGGCTATAATAATGTTCATATTGTTGAAGAACAACGTGTGCCAAATGGAGATTTTCCAACAGTCGTTTCTCCAAACCCTGAAGAACCTGAAGCACTTAAAATGGCTTTAGAATTAGCAGATAAAGTACAAGCAGATATCGTTATCGGAACAGATCCTGATTGTGATAGGTTAGGTGTTGCAGTTAGGGATTTAGAAAATGACATGGTGATTCTTAACGGGAATCAAACTATGTTAATGATGACAAATTTTCTACTAAACCAATGGCAACAAGAAGGTAAAATAAATGGAAATCAATTTATAGCTTCCACTATTGTTTCTACGCCAATGATGGAAGTTTTAGGGAAAGCATATGATGTTGAATATAAAGAAGGCCTAACTGGTTTTAAATGGATTGCTAAAATGATTAAAGACTTCCCTGAACTTGATTTTATTGGAGGTGGTGAAGAGAGTTTTGGTTTTATGGTTGGAGATTTTGTTCGTGATAAAGATGCAGTAACAGCCACCTTATTGGCCTGTGAAATTGCCGCACAAGCAAAAGCTATTGGCAGCTCTATGTTCCAAGAACTTATTCAATTATATGTAGAACATGGTTTCTATAAAGAGCGCTTAATATCTATAACTAAAAAAGGTATTGAAGGTGCTGACGAAATTAAACAAATGATGGTCGATGCTCGTAATACGCCATTAGTAGAAGTTAATGGTTCTAAAGTTATCAGGATTGAAGATTACGATTTATCTATTGCAAAAAATATGATTACCAATACCGAAAAGTCTATTGATGTTCCAAAATCTAATGTCCTTATTTATTATACAGAGGATGGTAGTAAAATCGCATTAAGACCTAGTGGTACTGAACCTAAAATTAAATTTTACATGAGCGTTAATACAACACTCGCTTCAATTAATGAGTTTTCTGAAACAGAAAGACTTTTAGACCAAAAATTAGATGCGATTATTCAAGATATGAAACTTAATTAATGAATTATTTCAAACAAATATTAAGTTTCGCCAAACCATATAGAATTTATGCCATACTAAATATTATTTCTAATATTTTTTATGCGTTGTTTGGGACATTGGCTATGGTTTCATTATTCCCTATGCTTAATGTATTGTTTGACAAATCTAAACGTATAGACGCTAAACCAATTTGGCATGGCATTTCAGGCGTTAAAGATTATGCTGAAAATTACTTGAATTATTTTGTGACTCAAAAAGCCAATCAAGGTCATGAGGACGTTTTAATTTTTATGGTAGTACTTGTTGTTAATATGTTTTTACTTAAAAACATATTCAATTATTTAGCCATGTATTTTATTACCTTTTTAAGAAACGGTGTGCTCAAAGACATCAGAAATAATCTATATGATAAAATAACCGGATTGCCTCTATCCTATTTTTCTGAAAAAAGAAAAGGTGATGTCATGGCAAGAATATCAACCGATGTTTTAGAAATTCAGCATTCGTTTTTATCAATTTTAGAATTGATTGTAAGAGAACCTCTCATGATAATCTTCACAATTATCGCTATGTTTTTAATTAGTGCAAAACTAACACTCTTCGTATTTATATTTATACCAGTGTCAGGCTTTTTAATTTCATTAATAGGAAAATCTTTAAAACGTAAATCTGATAAAGTTCAGAAAGAGCAAGGGTTATTTCTTTCAATTGTCGAAGAAACACTTGGAGGTTTAAAAGTGATAAAAGGTTTTAATGCAGAAAAAATATTTGGAAGTAAATTTCAAGATTCAACGAATCGCTTTTATAATTTTTCAAATACATTATTAAATCGAAAAAATTTGGCTGGTCCAACAAGTGAGTTTTTAGGAATCACCGTTATCTCCATTTTGTTATGGTATGGTGGTCAAATGGTACTTGTAGATAAAACACTTGAAGCAAGTTTTTTTATTGTTTATATGGGACTAGCTTATAATATTTTAACGCCAGCTAAAGCAATAAGCAAAGCAAGTTATAGTGTTAAAAAAGGAAATTCGGCTGCAGAACGTGTTTTAGAAATTTTAAATACAGAATCCGCTCTTAAGGATAAACCAGACGCTATAGATAAAAAAGATTTTACAAATAATATTTCTATTAATAATGTATCATTTAAGTATGAAGATGATTATGTATTAAAAAACTTTTCAGTAGAGGTTCCAAAAGGAAAAAGTATTGCGCTTGTTGGGCAATCTGGTAGCGGTAAATCGACAATTGCAAACCTTGTAACACGTTTTTACGATGTTTCTGAAGGTAGTATTTTAATTGATGGAGCAGATATTAGAGATTTAACAAAACATTCGCTTCGTTCTTTAATGGGCTTGGTAACGCAAGACTCTATTCTATTTAACGATTCAGTAAAAAACAACATTCTTTTAGGCGATATAAATAGCACAGAAGAAGATGTTTTAGAAGCTTTAAAAATAGCAAATGCTTGGGAGTTTGTTAAAGATTTACCTAACGGAATTGATACTAATATTGGTGACTCTGGTAACAAGTTATCTGGCGGTCAGAAACAACGATTAAGCATCGCAAGAGCTGTATTAAAAAACCCTCCAATTATGATTCTCGATGAAGCAACTTCTGCTCTTGATACCGAAAGTGAACGTCTTGTTCAGGTCGCTCTCGAGAATATGATGAAAAACAGAACATCCATTGTAATTGCACATAGGTTATCTACCATACAAAAGGCAGATAATATAATCGTGATGCAAAAAGGTGAAATTGTTGAACAAGGAACTCATAGTGATCTTCTACAAAAAAATGCCGTCTACAAAAAGCTTGTAGATATGCAAAGTTTCGAATAAACGTATAAAAATAAAAAAAAGGATAGAGATTTGGGATCTATCCTTTTAATTCATTGCTAGACTTGGGGCGACTAACAATATTTAGCAGGTTAATTGATGTCAAACATAAAACAAAAAAACATACTAAACAAGAAAAATGTGTATTTTATCGATTATTTAATACACTTAATCGATAACAAATACACTAATTCATTGATAATCAATATTTAATGTTTTTGTTAAATCTTTGTCGTTATAGAGATAATAATTCTACCTTTAAACCATTCTAATATTATATAGTCTAATTATAAATTTTATAGGGTGATTAACGAACCAATACTTTTAGAGCAACTTAAATCTAGCGATACCAAAGAAGATGCTTTCAGGAAATTGGTGTCACTATATAAAGAAAGGTTGTACTGGCATATCAGAAACATTGTAAAGTCGCATGACGACACAGACGATGTATTACAGAATACATTTATAAAAATTTTTAAAAACATTCATAATTTTAAAGGTGATAGTAAACTATTTTCGTGGATGTATCGTATTGCAACCAACGAATCTATTACGTTTATAAACAAGAAAGCAAATAGGTTAAAAATTACAAATAGCGAAGCACAACAATTGGCTTTAAATAGTTTAACTGCCGATATTTATTTTGAAGGTGACGAAATTCAATTAAAATTACAAAAGGCGATTGCTACCCTTCCAGAAAAGCAACAATTGGTATTTAATATGAAGTATTTTCAGGAATTGAAATATAGAGAAATATCGCAAATATTAGATACTAGCGAAGGAGCTTTAAAGGCATCTTACCATATTGCGGCAAAAAAAATTGAAGCTTACCTAACTAATATTTAAACCTTTATAAAAAAAACAAGTCTTAATATTAAGAATGAAAAATGAAAACCTTAAAAATATCAAACAATCTGGATTTAAGGTACCGAAAGGCTACTTTGAAAATTTAGAAGATTCGATTTTAAACCCTTCCGAATTAAATATTAGTATCAAAGATTCTGGGTTTAAAGTACCAGACAATTACTTTGAAGGTCTTGAATTTAAAATTCTAAATACCGTTACTAATGAATCCGAAACTAAAGTAATTTCGCTATTCAATAAGAAAATCGTAATAGCAAGCTTGAGTATTGCAGCAACAATCTTATTGCTATTTAATCTATCTATTTATAATTCACAGGTTACTTTCGATTCGATAGATAATGAGGTTTTGGAAAATTTTGTGTTAAATGAAGCCTTTGAATCTTCAGATATCGCTAGTCTCATTACTAACGATAGTGAATTTTCAAATGCGTTCATAGAAGAATCCTTAAGTGACGAAATATTAGAAACATACTTGCTTGATTTAGAAGATTATGAAAGTTTATTGTCTGATTAAAAAATTAATAAAATGAAAAAAAATATCTTATCACTTATTTTAATCTTATTAACAACAATAAGTTTTTCCCAAGATAAACATGAAAAAATTAAGGCGCTCAAAGTTGCTCAAATAACAGATGTATTAAGTTTAACCGAGAAAGAAGCACAGAAATTCTGGCCAATCTATAATGCTTTTGAAAAAAAAGATAGAGAACTAAAAAACACCAATTATCAATTAAGAAAAAAAATTAATTTCGAAACAATTACAGAAGATGAAGCAAATTTGATTTTAAAAGAAACTAATGAATTTCATAATAAAAAAAATAGTCTACACAATAAATATATTTCAGATTTACTAAAAGTTCTTCCAGCAAAAAAAGTACTACTTTTAAAGAAAGCTGAAAATGAATTTAAACGTAAAATGTTTGATGAATATAAAAAGAGAAAAGAGAAAAGACCTTAAGCTGCTTTGTCATTCTCTAAACGTCAATTTACTTATTCTTCCTGCTCCAGCAGCATAGGCCACACTATCGTTTAAAAACCTAATCGTGTAAAAACCTTCGTCACTTAAATGTTTCCATGTAGTTCCAGTGTCATTACTGTAATCAATCCCATTAAAACCAATAGCAACTAACTCCTTCCCTTCTCTATTTGGTATATATTGCACACAACTTCTATAACCTGGATTTTGGTTTTGCGCAACCAGCTCCCAAGTTTTTCCGCCATCTGTGGTTCTAATTTTATTTGCAGCATTATCATCTGGTTTGGTATAATCGCCTCCAATTGCAAAGCCATTTAGTTCATCATAAAAGTCGATAGAATAAATACCTTCAGTCTCTTTTTCTTTAACTATTGGTGTATCAAAAACCTCCCAACTGTTCCCTTTATCTCCAGAATAATAAATTCGGCCAGCAGTTGTAGCAACCCAAGTGTTATCACCAACAATAGCAATATTGGTATCACTCGCTGCAAAAGCACCTTCGCCTTCTATTCCTTTTGGTAAATCGTCGCAAGATAACTTGTTCCATGTTTCTCCTCCATCTCTAGTTATAATCACAGATAAACAACCATCTGTGCTATCGCCAATAGCAATGCCTTCTTCATCGTTCCAAAAGTCCATAGAATCGTAAAAAGCTTTTGGGTGGTTTTCTTCATAAACAAATTTTCTAACAGAATCATATTTAGTTAAAATTGCAGGAGAACCTGCTGTCAAAGTAAAAAAGACATCATTTATTTTAGCAACTGCTCTTATTTCATATCCAAATGTATCACTTTTCGATTGTCTAAATATGGTTCCAGTATAGTTATGTGTAATCTGTTCCCTGTGTTTAAAAACTTTAGATTCTATTACCGATTTGTCATAATCTAGCAAATCCCAATTACCAGTTAAACCATCAGAACCAGCGAACCAAATTCGACCATTAGAAATTTCAATTGCTCTACTACTTGTGATTTTAGATGTTGTATCTAACATTCTTTTTATTTCAACATTATTAAAATCTCTTGGAATAAAAGTTTCCTTTTTTCCACAAGAAATCAAACACATGAATACAAAAGCAATTATGAAAAACTGTTTCATCAATTTCAAATTTCCATAAAAATAGAAAAGCTAATCGAATAATAGAACAAACCATTCAACAAATCAACATATTAACCATATCTTTGCATGCTTTTCTTTTAAAGCCAACGGTAAGAATACTTACTGTTACTAATAACTGATTATTTATTACCGAAATGCGATTACACAGAAATTTATGTTTTGCTACAATTGACGGCTTAACAAAAATATTTAACGAAGGAAAGTATGCCGATAAAGTCATACGAGAGCTTTTAAAACGTGACAAACGTTGGGGAAGTCGAGATCGTGCTTTTGTTGCCGAAACTACCTACGATATTGTACGGTGGAAACGCTTATATGCTGAAATCGCAGAAGTAAAAGAACCCTTCGATAGAGATAACCTTTGGCGTATGTTTGCAGTTTGGGCCACTCTAAAAGGTATAAAATTACCTGATTGGAAATATTTTACAGGCACACCAACTAGAAAAATAAAAGGACGTTTTGACGAATTATCTAAAACCAGAAAGTATAAAGAATCTATTCCAGATTGGTTAGACGATTTAGGAGAAAAAGAACTTGGCAATACAATTTGGACAAAAGAAATTGCCGCTTTAAACCAACAAGCTGATGTTATTTTAAGAGTAAACGCCTTAAAAATTACTAAAGAAAAACTTCAAGGAGAGTTATCAGACCTTGATATTGAAACCGAATTTTTAAATAATCATCCAAGTGCATTAAAACTTACAGAACGTACTAATGTATTTCAAACAGAAGCTTTCAAAAAAGGATATTTCGAAGTTCAGGATGCATCATCTCAATTAGTTGCAGAGTTTCTAAATGTAAAACCTGGCATGCGCGTTGTTGACACTTGTTCTGGCGCTGGAGGCAAAACACTTCATCTAGCCGCCTTAATGGAAAACAAAGGGCAAATAATTGCTTTAGATATTTACGACAACAAACTTAAAGAATTAAAGCGTAGAGCAAAGCGTAATGGTGCACATAATATCGAGCAAAGGCATATAGATTCTACCAAAGTAATTAAAAAATTATACGATAAAGCAGATCGGGTTTTAATAGATGCTCCGTGTTCAGGACTTGGTGTATTACGTAGAAATCCAGATGCAAAATGGAAATTACAACCAGAATTTATCGAAAAAATAAAAAGCACACAACAAGAAATTATTCAACAATATTCCAAAATGGTAAGAGTTGGCGGACAAATGGTTTATGCCACTTGCTCAATTTTACCTTCGGAAAACAGAAAGCAAGTTGATAAATTTTTAGATTCTGAATCAGGAAAAAAATTTACATTTGTTAAAGACAAAATAGTTTTAGCTCATAAATCTGGTTTCGACGGATTTTATATGGCATTATTAGAAAAAAAAAATTAAAAACATGAAGCACATTTACTTATTATTTTTATTATTTACAACATTAGGTTTTTCTCAAATACCAGCTGGTTATTATGACGACGCTGATAGAACTGGTTACGATTTAAAACATCAATTATATGATATTATAAAAGGCCATACAGATAATGGCTATGGAGGTTTATATACTACATATTCAACTTCAGATAGAGATAACTATTTCGAGAATAATGGAACCATTTTAGACATGTATTCTGAAAATCCTTCAGGCTTAGATTCTTATGAATACACATATGAAATTGAAAACCCTGACGATAGGGATTCTGGATCTGGAGGAACTTCTGAAGGTGAGTATTATAACCGAGAACATATCATTCCTCAAGGTATTTTTAGCAGTGCTTCTCCTATGAGAAATGATGCACATTTTGTTGTTCCATCAGATAAATTTGTTAATGCTCAAAGAGGTAGCTTTCCTTTTGGTGTTGTAGATACGCCTAATTGGACATCTACAAATGGCTCTAAAAGAGGAAATAACTTAAATTCAGGGTATTCTGCAGGTTATTCCAGTACAGTTTTTGAACCAATAGATGAATTTAAAGGAGACATTGCAAGAATGTATTTTTATTTTGTAACTAGATACGAAAATCTAATTTCAGGATATACTTATGACATGTTCGATGGTACCCATGACCATGCATTTGATAATACTTTTTTAAATATCTTATTACAATGGCATAGTCAAGACCCAGTTTCTCAACGTGAAATAGATAGAAATGATGCTATTTACAACAGACAATCTAACAGAAACCCATATATAGATCATCCAGAGTATGTTGGAGAAATATGGACTGCTGTAGTAGATGAAGAAAACCCAACAGATCCAACTAATTTAGTAGCTTCTAATCCTACAGGGTATTCTATAGATATAGATTGGACTGCTTCGACAGATGATGTAGGCGTTATTTCGTACGATGTTTATATTGATGGAGTCTTTAATTTTAACACAACCAATACTAATTCTGCAACTGCAAGCGGATTGACTTCAGAGACAAATTATTGTTTCACATTAAAAGCGAAAGATGGTTTTGGAAATGAATCTGGTTTTAGCAATCAAGATTGTGAAATGACCACAGTTGAAAGTGCTGGTCCAGCTACAGAATTATTTTTTTCCGAATATGTTGAAGGTAGTAGTTTTAACAAAGCTTTAGAAATTGTAAATTTAACAGGTTCAGTAATAGATCTTTCAACATATAGTATAAAACGAAATAGCAACGGTGGAGCTTCTTGGGATAGCCCATTAAACCTTACTGGAAACATAAGCGCTGGTGATGTATATGTAATTATAAATTCTGATGCTCCTGATGCTACATTACAAGCCCAAGCAGACCTAACTATCAATAATGTTACGCCTATGACATTTAATGGAGATGACCCGATTGGTTTATTTAAAAACGATGTTCTAATCGATATGATTGGTGAGTTTAATAATGGTGGAGGGGATTTTGCAAAAGATATCACTTTCCGTAGAAAAAATAGTGTATCAGGTCCAAATACGACATTTCTTTTGGTAGCAGAATGGGATAGCTATGCACAAAACACGGTTAATGATATTGGTATGCATACAAGCTCATTAAATTTAAACTCTTATAATCTAGAAACCATCCGAATATTCCCAAATCCGACTAAAAATGGATTCGTTAAAATTTCAACGACGAAGGATCTAAATATTATTATATATGATATATTAGGAAAACAAGTTTTAACTGAAAAAGTGACATCTTCACAGAATTCAATAAATATTTCTAACCTCAATAAAGGAATGTATTTAGTAAAACTCATATCAGATTATGGTGAAGTCACCAAGAAATTGATAAAACAATAAAATAAAAAAGCGGCCTTTTAGCCGCTTTTTTATTTTACATGATTATATCATTTTTCCATTGATAAGGTTCAGGGATATCAGCATCATCTATTAATTGTCTAATATCTATTTCAATACCTCGACACATATTAGTTATAGGCACATCGTTAGGTCCTCCTTCAAAAGGATTCTCACTATTCTCTCCTATTTTTTCCATAGTGTGAAAAACCCAAGCTAATAAAGCACTAAAAGGAATAGAAAACCATACGAAATGTTTAGCAATAACTTCTTGAGTTTTATGTACAAAAGATGTACGTGATTCATGAGAAGTCAAATCTTCAAAAATATGTTCTCCAATTCCTTCAAAACCCTCCATAATGCCAAAAGGCAATAGAATAATGAAAATCCAAACAAAAATATAATTAATAGTAGCGTATTGTCTTGGATATGGAAAGTTCTTTATTCGTTCACTTTTTCCCTGAAGTGTGTAAAATTCAACAAGCATATTTGCTAGTTCCATATGGCGAAAATCTTCAATTAAACCTTGTTGCATTAATTCTTTTAAACGTCTAGATTGTACACCCAATAATTGAGAAGCCTTATTACCTTTTTCAAAAACTTCTTTATATTCTTCTTCAGATAGATAACTTTTTATAGCTTCATCTATTGGTATCGTATCTTCGCAGACTAAATAATTTGTCTCTCTGAATTCAGTATTAGACCGACCAGATTTTAAATGCTGTTCCCACGGCTTATCTACTCGTAGTTGATAACGTAAAGCTGTTAACCACGCAATGTGCCTATGTACCAATTCTCTATGCATAATATGTAATTCTTCATTAGATAATACAACTTTAGAATGGTCATTATTGATAAAATCCTTAACCATAATCGTCCAAGAACGTGATGCATTAACAATTCCTCCCCAAATTTTACGTGCTTCCCATAATCTATCATAGGATGCGTTATTTTTAAAACTCACGAGAAAAGCAACAGCAGTACCTAAAACACCCAATGGCAACCACGGAACGTGCAACCACTTTAAGCCAACGACGTCAAATAAAAAAACTGGTATCGTCGCTATTATTAAAAACAAAAAAATGTGACGTCGTGTCCATTTTATAACTCCTGCTATTGGAAATATTCGTCTTGTATACATAGAATTAATTTAAATACTAAAATAGAAAAATTATTTAAGACTAGAACTTGTATTAGTTTGTGAACTATTTAGTGAATAACTTGAAAATTAAGACAAAAATTTAATCGTTTATAAGTGTGAAATAAATTAAGTTTGTGCTTTAAAAAATTAAACAACTTTAACTAATGATTCATTTCTTCGGAAACCAAAACAGTATAGTATTCGCTGTTCAAGCAACAAAAGAATTATCAACTGAAACCATATCAAAGCTTACTTGGCTTTTTGGCAATAAAACAAAAATAAATACGGCGTCTCTAGACGCCTTTTTTATTGGCCCAAGAGTTGCCATGATTACGCCTTGGAGTACAAACGCTGTTGAGATTACTCAAAATATGGGAATTGAAGGCATCATTAGAATTGAAGAATTCAAAGCTACAACAGAAGATTTTAAAGATTTCGACCCTATGATTTCTGAAAAATACAAAGGTCTAAATCAAAACTCTTTCACAATAGATATTCAACCTGAACCAATCTTAAATATTGAAGATATTTCAGCTTACAACCAACAGGAAGGCTTGGCTTTAAACAATGAAGAAGTTGAATACCTTAATGGTGTTAGTAAAAAAATTGGACGACCTCTTACAGATTCAGAAGTTTTTGGATTTTCACAAGTAAATTCAGAACATTGTCGCCATAAAATTTTCAATGGCACTTTTATAATTGATGGCGAAGAAAAACCTTCTTCCCTATTTAAAATGATAAAAGAAACTTCTAAACAATTTCCAAACGATATAGTCTCTGCATACAAGGACAATGTTGCTTTTATAAAAGGGCCAAAAGTGGAGCAATTTGCACCAAAACGTGCTGATATTCCTGACTATTATACAACCCAAGAATACGATTCAGTTATTTCTTTAAAAGCAGAAACACATAATTTCCCAACAACTGTAGAACCTTTCAATGGTGCAGCAACAGGATCTGGAGGTGAAATTAGAGACAGGCTTGCCGGAGGAAAAGGTTCTTTACCTCTTGCTGGAACAGCTGTTTATATGACATCGTATTCTAGATTAGAAGAAAACAGACCATGGGAACAAAAATTTGAAGCACGTGATTGGTTATACCAAACGCCTATTGACATTTTAATAAAAGCATCTAATGGCGCATCGGACTTCGGAAATAAATTCGGCCAACCACTTATTTGCGGTTCTATTCTCACTTTTGAACATGAACAAGGTGATAGAAAGTTAGGATTTGATAAAGTCATTATGCAAGCGGGAGGAATTGGTTATGGAAAAGCTAATCAAGCTTTAAAAGACACACCAAAAAAAGGCGACAAAATTGTACTCCTTGGAGGAGATAATTATCGTATCGGAATGGGTGGTGCTGCAGTTTCTAGTGCTGATACTGGTGAGTTTTCTTCAGGAATAGAATTGAATGCTGTACAACGTAGCAATCCAGAAATGCAAAAACGTGCTGCAAATGCTATTCGTGGGATGGTAGAAAATGAAGAAAATTTCATCGTCTCTATACATGATCATGGTGCTGGAGGACATTTAAATTGTTTGTCAGAATTGGTTGAAGATACTGGAGGAAAAATAGATTTAGACAAATTACCAATTGGAGATCCAACTTTATCAGACAAAGAAATAATTGGTAACGAATCTCAAGAACGAATGGGTTTGGTTATTGCTAAAAAACATATAGACACCCTACAAAAAATTGCTGAACGAGAACGTTCGCCAATATACACAGTTGGTGATGTGACAGGAGATGACAGATTTTCTTTTGAATCTAAAACCAAAGGCAATAAACCTATGAATTTGGCTTTAAAAGATATGTTTGGAAGCTCTCCAAAAACAATTATGAATGATGTTACAGTAGTACATAATTATGAAGACATCACTTATAATTCTGATAAAATCTATGACTATTTAGATCAGGTTTTACAGCTTGAAGCTGTAGCTTGTAAAGATTGGTTAACCAATAAAGTAGATCGCTGTGTTGGAGGAAAAGTGGCCAAGCAACAGTGTGTTGGTGCTTTACAATTACCACTCAATAACGTTGGAGTCATGGCTTTAGATTATAAAGGTAAAGAAGGCATTGCAACATCTATTGGTCACTCACCAATTTCAGGATTAATCGATCCAATTGCTGGAAGTAGAAACTCTATTACAGAAGCTTTAACCAACATTATTTGGGCACCTTTAAAAGATAATTTACAAAGCGTTTCGCTTTCTGCTAATTGGATGTGGCCTTGTAAAAATGTGGGCGAAGATGCACGTTTATACGAAGCAGTACAAGCTATTTCTGAATTCGCTATCAATTTAGGAATTAATGTTCCTACAGGAAAAGATTCTATGTCAATGAAGCAAAAATATGATGCTTTTGATGTCATTGCTCCAGGAACTGTTATCATTTCGGCTGCTGGAAATTGCAACGAAATCACTAAAATTGTAGGACCTGTTTTCCAGAAAAATGAAGGCAATATTTATTACATCAATATATCTCAAGACGATTTTAAATTAGGTGGAAGTTCGTTTGCTCAAATCAATAATAAAATCGGAAGCGAAACACCAAACGTTCAAAATGCAACGTATGTAAAAACAGTTTTCAATACGATTCAGAAATTAATAAAAGATGAGCAAATTGTTGCAGGACACGATGTAGCTTCAGGCGGATTAATTACCACACTTCTTGAACTATGTTTTGCTGAAAATAATTTAGGAGCAGAATTAGATATTACAGCTTTAGGTGAAAAAGATTCGTTTAAAGTATTATTTGCTGAAAATTCAGGAATTGTTTTTCAAGCAAAAGACAATTCGATTGAAACTGTTTTAGAAAATTCAAATATTGAATTTTTTAATATAGGTAAAGTAGCAGAATCTGATGTTTTAAGTATTATTAATCATACCGAAGTATTTACAATGACCGTATCTCGTTTAAGAGATATGTGGTATAAAACCTCACTACTACTCGACCGTAAACAAACTGCAAACGGATTAGCAGATACTCGATTTGAGAATTATAAAAATCAGCCCTTAGAATTTACTTTTCCAAGTCAGTTTACTGGAAAACTTCCAATTCTAGATGAAAATAAACCAAGACCAAAAGCCGCTATTCTGCGAGAAAAAGGATCAAATTCTGAACGCGAAATGGCAAATGCCATGTACCTAGCAGGTTTCGATGTAAAAGATGTACATATGACAGACCTTATTTCTGGTCGTGAGACCCTTGAAGACATTCGGTTTGTTGGTGCGGTTGGTGGCTTCTCTAATTCTGATGTTTTGGGTTCTGCAAAAGGTTGGGCAGGTGCTTTTAAATATAATGAGAAAGCCAATACTACTTTAAAAAACTTCTTTAAACGGGAAGACACTCTATCAATCGGGATTTGCAATGGCGCCCAACTATGGATGGAATTAGACCTTATCAATCCAGATCATGAAACTCATGGAAAATTAACTTATAATGATTCTGGTAAACACGAAAGTGCATTCACATCGGTTAGAGTTCAGGAAAATAATTCTGTGATGCTTTCAACTTTAGCGGGAACAACTTTAGGAGTTTGGATTTCTCATGGTGAAGGAAAATTCAATTTACCATATTCTGAAGATAAATATAATATTGTAGCAAAATATGGTTATGTAGGTTATCCATCAAATCCAAATGGTTCAGATTTCAACACCGCAATGCTATGTGATGCAACTGGAAGACATTTAGTAACGATGCCGCATATTGAACGTTCCACCTTTCAATGGAATTGGGCAAATTATCCAAAAGACAGAAAAGATGAGGTTTCTCCTTGGTTAGAAGCATTTGTTAACGCAAGACTGTGGGTTGAAAATCAACAATAATTTGCGATCTATCTTTGATAAGTTTTTTCTATTTGCGATATCCTTGTATTTTTTATACTTTGCAATACAGCAAACGTAAATAAAAATTAATGACAGAGATTACAAGACTTTTCGATTTCCCTTATTATCAACTAGAAAAATACAACCTTGAAAAAGCTCTTGTAACTAAATATAATGACGAATGGGTAGCTACTTCTACTAAAGAATATATAGATAAAGCTAATGCTATTAGCAGAGCACTATTAAAACTTGGTGTTCAAAAAGATGATAAGATTGCTTTAATTTCTTCATCAAATAGAACAGAATGGAATATCATGGATATTGGTATACTTCAAATTGGCGCACAAAATATTCCAATCTATCCAACCATTTGTGCAGAAGATTATGAATACATTTTAAATCATAGCGAGTCTATTTTTTGCTTTGTATCAGATGCTGAAGTTTTAAAAAAAATAAATAAAGTAAAAGCAAATACAAAATTAAAAGAAGTTTATTCTTTTAATCATATTGAAGGTTGCAAACACTTTTCAGAATTATTAGAGTCTGGTAAAGATGAAAGTAATCAACCTGAAGTTGAAGCTAGAAAAAACGCTGTTCAGCCAAACGATTTAGCAACCATTATTTATACATCTGGAACTACTGGAAAGCCAAAAGGAGTCATGCTGTCTCATAATAATATTGTTTCGAACGTCAAAGCAGTAGATAAAAAATTCATTCTCAAAAATGGAAATGTAATTTTAAGTTTTCTTCCTATTTGTCATATTTTTGAGCGCACCTTTTCATACTTAAGTCAATATAGTGGCTTATCTATTTTCTTTGCGGAAAGCATCGAAAAAATAAGTGAAAACATTAAGGAAGTAAAACCCAATACAATGATAGTTGTCCCTAGGTTAATAGAAAAAATCTACGATAAAATTGTTGCTAAAGGTTCTGAATTAACAGGTGTAAAAAGAAAATTATTTTTTTGGTCGCTCCAATTAGGTGAAAAATACAAGCCTTATCAAAAAAACGGATGGTTTTACGAATTTAAATTAAAGATTGCTAGAAAATTAATTTTCAGCAAATGGAAAGAAGCCCTAGGTGGGAATATAGAATTTATGGCCTCCGGTAGTGCGGCACTACAGTCTAGATTAGGTCACGTATTTGGAGCTGCTGGTATACCTATAATGGAATGTTACGGGTTAACCGAAACTTCGCCTGGAGTGTCGGTTAGTGATCAGGAAAACTATGGCTGGAAAATTGGAAGAGTAGGACGAATCCTTGATGATGTTGAAGTGAAAATAGCTGAAGATGGAGAGATTTTAGTGAAAGGACCAAACATCATGCTTGGGTATTACAAAGACCCAGAGAAAACCGCAGAAGTTATGACAGGTGATTATTTCCATACTGGTGATAAAGGTGATGTTGATAGTGAAGGCTTCCTTAAAATTACTGGTCGTAAAAAAGAAATGTTTAAAACGTCTGGTGGAAAATATGTAATTCCGCCATTATTAGAAAATCAATTTAAACAATCACGCTTTATAGAACAAATCATGGTAATTGGTGAAGGAGAAAAAATGCCAACTGCATTAATACAACCTAATTATGAATTTGTAAAAGAATGGGCAAAACGCCATAATATTTCTTTTAATTCCAATCAAGAAATTGCTGAAAATCAGAAATTACGAAATCGTATTCAAGAAGAAATTGATGAAGCAAATTCAAAATTTGGTAAATGGGAACAAATAAAGAAATTTGAATTAACACAAGATGTGTGGAGCATTGATGCAGGTCACCTAACACCTACTATGAAAATGAAACGTAGAATCATAAAAGAAAAATATAAAGACCTCATCGAGAAAATATACCGTTAGAAACATAATTATATGTTCATAACGATTACAAGCATAGCATAAACCTGAATGTCAACACATATTTATTAGTTGTCAACATATTAACATTTATATGCGTTTTTTATTTTTTTAGAAAACTAACTATTAAAATTTAATTAATATGTGTTGACATTCAGGTTTAGCTGGTGAAATTACCGATTTCCTTTTAGAGTGATTTTTTACGAAATTTTATTTAAAAGATTCATTTTCTTAATCAGAAGAAAGTTCTAATACCATGATTATGATATTTCTAGGCTGCCTTACTTTCGGCCTGCTTATGTCATTCATTATTACTAAAGAGAGGCAAATAACTACTTTAGCTACAGGAGCAGAAGCAGGCGCTATCATTGGTTTATTTGTGTCCTTATTTCATAACTACTTTATGATGGCGATGAACTCAGAAGCTACTTTTCTAACATTTGCTTTTGATGTCGTTATTGGCATAGTAATGTCTGCTATATCAGTTATTAGGACTAATAAACGGAAAATTAGAATAAACTTTATGTATCAATAAAGACCAGATCTATTCAAAGTGCTTTATTTTTATTTAAATAATAAATACTTTTAAAAATACTATGCATGCATAGTATTTTTTTATATCTTTGAACTCCTAACTATTTTTTAAATGAAAGACAAAACTATTGATTACATCTTAAGGACTACTTGGTTAGCTGTTGCTAAAATGTACAATGAAGAAGCTTCTAAATTCGACAGTACTATGGCAACGGGCTTTGCGCTTCTAAGTATAGATCCAGAAACAGGTACGCCTTCAACGGCTTTAGGGCCAAAAATGGGAATGGAAGCCACAAGTTTATCAAGAACACTTAAATCTATGGAAAAAAAAGGTTTAATTGAACGTAAACCTAATCCGCAAGACGGTCGTGGGGTTTTAATTTTTTTAACAGATTTTGGTAAAGAAAAAAGAGAATATTCAAGAGATAGAGTTTTAACATTTAATAATGCCATTCGAAACAATATATCGGAAGAAAAGATGAATCATTTTTATGAAGTTTCAGAGCATATAAATAATATGATCTCTAACCGAAAAATATACAATCAAAAAGAAACTAGCAAATAACATGAGTAAACGTAGAATTAAAAAGGTAGCCATTATTGGTTCCGGAATTATGGGAAGTGGTATCGCTTGTCATTTTGCCAATATTGGTGTCGATGTCTTGTTACTTGATATTGTTCCAAGAGAATTAAACGACAAAGAGAAAGCGAAAGGACTTACTTTAGAAGACAAAGCAGTTCGCAATCGTTTAGTAAATGATGCGCTTACAGCATCTTTAAAATCGAAACCATCTCCTATATATAATCAAAAATTCGCAAAACGAATTACAACAGGTAATATAGATGATGATATAGCTAAAGTTGCAGATGTCGATTGGATTATGGAAGTTGTAGTTGAAAGACTGGATATCAAAAAGATGGTATTCGAAAATCTTGAAAAGCACAGAACACCAGGAACTCTAATTACTTCGAATACTTCTGGTATTCCTATAAACTTTATGAGTGAAGGACGTTCTGAAGATTTCCAGAAGCATTTCTGTGGCACACACTTTTTCAATCCTGCACGTTACTTAAAATTGTTTGAAATTATTCCTGGACCAAAAACAGATGCTTCTGTTTTAGAATTCTTAAATGGATATGGTGAGCAGTTTTTAGGAAAAACTTCAGTTATTGCTAAAGACACACCTGCATTTATTGGAAACAGAGTTGGGATTTTTGGAATTCAAAGTTTATTTCATTTGGTAAAAGAAATGGATTTAACTATTGAAGAAGTTGATAAACTAACTGGTCCTGTAATTGGTCGTCCAAAATCAGCAACCTTCAGAACAGTAGATGTTGTTGGATTAGATACGTTGGTGCATGTTGCTAACGGAATTTATGACAATTGCCCTGATGATGAAGCTCACGAATTATTCAAAATTCCTGATTTCATCAATACCATGATGGAAAACAAATGGTTAGGAAGTAAAACGAAACAAGGTTTTTATAAGAAAACCGTTTCTGCTGAAGGCAAAAAAGAAATTCTCTCTTTAGATTTAAACACGTTAGAATATCGTTCTTCAAAAAGAGCAAAGTTTGCCACTTTAGAATTAACGAAAACAGTCGATAAAGTTGTAGATCGTTTTAAAATATTAGTAAAAGGAAAAGATAAAGCTGGTGAATTCTACAGAAAGAGTTTTGCTGTCATGTTTCAATACGTATCTAATCGTATTCCTGAAATCACTGACGAATTATATAAAATTGATGATGCTATGAAAGCAGGATTTGGTTGGGAACATGGTCCTTTCCAAATTTGGGATGCTATTGGTGTTGAAAAAGGAATTGAGCTCATGAAAGCGGAAGGAAAAGAACCTGCTGCTTGGGTTAACGATATGTTAGCTTCAGGAAGCACGTCTTTCTATTCTGTAAAAGAAGGTTCAACATATGCGTATGATATTCCGAAGAAAGCACAAGAAAAAATTCCTAGTCAAGATTCATTTATCATATTAGATAACATTAGAAAATCAAACGAAGTATTTAAAAATTCTGGTGTTGTTGTAGAAGATTTAGGTGATGGTATTCTTAATGTAGAATTCCAATCTAAAATGAATACTATTGGAGGTGATGTTCTTGCTGGTTTAAATAAAGCAATTGATTTAGCAGAAAAAGATTTCGCAGGTTTAGTTGTTGGTAATCAAGCAGCAAATTTTTCTGTTGGAGCAAACATCGGAATGATTTTCATGATGGCTGCAGAGCAAGAATATGATGAGCTTAATATGGCTATCAAATATTTTCAAGACACAATGATGCGTATGCGTTATTCTTCAATTCCTACTATTTCTGCTCCTCACGGAATGGCTTTAGGTGGTGGTTGTGAATTATCATTACACGCAGATAAAGTGGTTGCTGCTGCCGAAACTTATATGGGACTTGTAGAGTTTGGTGTAGGTGTTATTCCTGGTGGTGGAGGTTCTAAAGAAATGGCATTAAGAGCGTCAGATATATTTCATAAAGGCGATGTAGAATTAAACATCTTACAAGAAAATTTCTTAACTATTGGTATGGCAAAAGTATCAACATCTGCTTACGAAGCTTTCGATTTAGGATTACTTCAAAAAGGAAAAGATGTTGTTGTTGTTAATAAAGACAGACAAATCGCAACAGCGAAAGCACATGCTAAATTAATGGCAGAATCTGGTTATACACAACCTGTAAAACGTAAAGATGTAAAAATACTTGGTAAACAAGCTTTAGGTATGTTTTTAGTAGGAACTGATTCTATGGAAGACAGTAAATACATTAGCGAGCACGACCATAAAATCGCAAATAAGTTGGCTTACGTTATGGCTGGTGGAGATTTATCTGAACCAACTTTAGTAACTGAACAATATTTATTAGACCTAGAACGTGAAGCATTTTTATCGCTTTGTACAGAGAGAAAAACGCTAGAAAGAATTCAACATATGCTTACAAAAGGTAAGCCTTTAAGAAACTAAAAGATGAAAACAGCATATATAGTAAAAGCATATAGAACAGCAGTTGGGAAAGCACCAAAAGGTGTATTCCGTTTTAAAAGAACTGATGAATTGGCAGCAGAAACCATCAAATACATGATGAAAGAATTGCCAGATTTAGACCCAAAACGTATTGACGACGTTATTGTTGGTAACGCTATGCCAGAAGGTTCTCAAGGATTAAATATGGCACGTTTAATTTCATTAATGGGATTAGATATTGTTGATGTTCCCGGAGTTACAGTAAATCGTTTTTGTTCTTCTGGAGTAGAAACTATCGGAATGGCAACTGCAAAAATTCAGGCAGGAATGGCAGATTGTATTATTGCGGGTGGCGCAGAAAGCATGAGTTCTGTACCAATGACAGGCTTTAAACCAGAATTAAATTATGATCTTGTAAAAGCTGGTCATGAAGAATATTATTGGGGTATGGGAAATACTGCGGAAGCGGTTGCAAATCAATTTAAAGTATCTCGTGAAGATCAAGATGAGTTTGCATTTAATTCTCATATGAAAGCATTAAAGGCACAAGCTGAAGATCGTTTTCAAGATCAAATCGTTCCTATTACTGTTGATGAAACTTTTATTGATTCTAACGGAAAAAAAGCAACAAAATCATATACCGTAACAAAAGATGAAGGTCCAAGAGCTGGAACTAACAAAGCGGCTTTAGCAAAACTTCGAGCAGTATTTGCTGCAGGTGGAAGTGTTACTGCAGGAAACTCATCTCAAATGAGTGATGGTGCAGCATTTGTCATGGTAATGAGTGAAGACATGGTAAAGGAATTAGGTTTACAACCTATTGCTCGTATGGTAAATTATGCGGCAGCTGGTGTTGAGCCTCGCATTATGGGAATAGGTCCTGTAAAAGCAATACCTAAAGCATTAGAACAAGCAGGTTTAAAACAAGACGATTTATCACTAATAGAATTAAACGAAGCATTTGCATCGCAATCTTTAGCTGTAATTCGTGAGTTAGATTTAGATCCAGATATTATCAATGTAAATGGAGGTGCTATTGCTCTTGGTCATCCATTAGGCTGTACAGGAGCAAAATTATCTGTACAGTTATTTGATGAAATGCGTAAACAAAATATGAAAGGAAAGTATGGTGCAGTAACCATGTGTGTAGGAACTGGACAAGGAGCCTGCGGAATATTTGAATTTTTAAATTAAAAGAATAATCAAACCATATAATATAAAGTAATGGAAAAAGAATTATTAAGAGGAGGACAATTCCTTGTAAAAGAAACGAAATGCGAAGATGTGTTCACGCCTGAAGATTTTTCAGAAGAGCAACAAATGATGAAAGATTCTGTTATGGAATTTAATGATCGTGAAATCATTCCACACAAACCTCGTTTTGAAGCTAAAGATTATGCTTTAACTGAGGATGTTATGCGTAAAGCTGGTGATATGGGCTTTTTAAGTGTTGCTGTTCCTGAAGCTTATGGCGGAATGGGAATGGGATTTGTATCTACTGTTTTAACTTGTGATTACATTTCTAGTGGAACTGGTTCATTCAGTACTGCCTTTGGTGCTCATACAGGAATTGGAACGATGCCAATTACTTTATATGGTACCGAAGAACAAAAACAAAAATATGTGCCAAAATTAGCTTCTGGCGAATGGTTCGGTGCATACTGTTTAACAGAACCTGGAGCAGGATCTGATGCCAATTCTGGTAAAACAACTGCGACACTTTCTGAAGATGGAAAATCTTATAAAATTAACGGACAAAAAATGTGGATTTCAAATGCAGGTTTCTGTAGCTTGATGATTGTTTTTGCTCGTATTGAAGATGATAAAAACATTACTGGTTTCATCGTTGAATATGATGGGGAAAATCCAAACGGAATTACTTTAGGTGAAGAAGAACATAAATTAGGTATTCGTGCTTCTTCAACACGTCAAGTATTCTTTAGTGATTGTGTTGTTCCTGCTGAAAACATGTTATCTGAAAGAGGTAACGGTTTCAAAATTGCCATGAATGCACTTAATGTTGGACGTATTAAATTGGCTGCTGCCTGTTTAGATTCTCAACGAAGAATATTATCAACTGCCGTAAATTATGCCAACGAACGCAAACAATTCAAAACACCAATTTCAGATTTTGGAGCTATTAAAGTAAAGCTTGCTGAAATGGCAACAAGTGCTTATGCTGGAGAATCGGCAACCTATAGAGCTTCAAAAAACATTGAAGACAGAATTGCTTTACGTGAAGCAGCAGGAAATTCACATCAAGAGGCTGAATTAAAAGGTGTAGAAGAATATGCCATTGAATGTTCGATTTTAAAAGTTGCAGTATCAGAAGACGTCCAAAACTCTGCAGATGAAGGGATTCAGATTTTTGGTGGTATGGGGTTTTCAGAAGAAACACCAATGGAAGCTGCATGGAGAGATGCTCGTATTGCCCGAATATATGAAGGAACTAATGAAATTAACAGAATGATTTCTGTTGGTATGTTAGTTAAAAAAGCCATGAAAGGTCATGTTGATTTGTTAGGACCTGCAGGAGAAGTACAAAAAGAATTATTAGGTATTCCTTCTTTTGAAACGCCGGATTATTCTGAATTATTTTCCGAAGAAAAAGAGATGATAAAGAAACTTAAAAAAACGTTTTTAATGGTTGCTGGTGGAGCGGTTCAAAAATATGGACCAGATTTAGAAGCACACCAACAATTATTAATTGCTGCTGCAGATATTTTAATTGAAATATACATGGCAGAATCTGCAATTTTAAGAACAGAGAAAAATGCAAAACGAACGAGCGAAAAAGAACAATCTGTTCAAATTGCAATGTCTAAATTATATTTATATCATTCTGTAGACATCATTGAAGAAAAAGGAAAAGAAAGTATTATTTCTTTTGCTGAAGGAGACGAACAACGTATGCTACTAATGGGTCTTAAGCGTTTTACAAAGTATGTTAATTATCCCGATATTGTCGATTTACGCAACGAGATTGCAGAAAAAGTTAAAGCAGAAAATAAGTACTGCTTTTAAACAGTGACTAATTCAAAATGAGAAAAAGTCAGTTCAATTTTTTGAACTGGCTTTTTTTATTTTATTATCTTTAATAAATCAATATTAAATGTAATGAAACTAGTTATATTAATCTTAATGCTTTGTTTACAATTGTCAGTGTTTTCTCAAACAAATACCGATGTAGTTAATGAAGAACTTTCTGCAGAAATTGTTCAGAAACACATAGAACCTTTTAATAACAGAGAACTAAAATCCTTTGTTAATGCTTTCGATTTAAATGTTTTCGTAAGTCAATTCCCTAATGACACTATGTATTTAGGGCGTGATAAATTAAAGGAAAATTACATGTCTTTTTTTCAGAAAAACAAAAACTCCAATGTAAGGGTATTAAATAGAATGACTTTTAAAGATGTCGTAATCGATGAGGAGTTAGGTACCGTAAACAATTCAACAAACAGACATATTACTATTTACAAAACGGCAAATGAAAGAATAAAATCAATGACTTTTGTTAATAATTCAAATACAAATTCAAATCCTGAAGTTATTATAAACAACCAATTAGAAGCCTATAACAATAAGGATATCGAAGCATTTGCCACCACCTACTCTACTGATATAAAATTATATACNTTCCCAAATAATTTAATTTCAGAAGGACAAGATGCAATTCGTAAACAATACAGTTCTTTTTTTGAACGTATTCCAGATTTAAATGCGCAGATTGTAAATAGAATGGTATTAGGCAACAAAGTAATTGACAAAGAAAAGGTTACTGTAAACGGAAATATTTTTTATGCTATTGCTATTTACGAAGTTAAAGATGGGAAAATATCTAAAGTAACATTCATTCAATAAGATATAAAATGAAATTTTTAATAATATTATTTTTAATATTAAGTTTATCAATTAACGCACAATCAAAAAAAGAAACTCCTATTGAAGGGCCTTTGTCTCCACAATTAAAAAATATTTCATGGATTTCGGGTAACTGGAAAGGTGAAGCTTTTGGAGGACAAACTGAAGAAAACTGGAGTGAACCTTCTGGCGGATCAATGATGGCTACTTTTAAATTAATAAACGATAATAAAGTCGTTTTTTATGAAATTGAAGTAATTCGAGAAGTTGGAAACACCTTAATTCTTCAATTAAAACATTTCCACAATGATTTAAAAGGCTGGGAAACCAAAGATGAAACAGTAGACTTCCATTTAAAAGAAATAACAAAAAATAAGGTGGTTTTTGAAGGGATGACTTTTGAAAAAATCGGAGACAAAGAAATGAATATTTATGTAGACATCAAGCAAGATAATGGCGCAATAGAGACTGTGAAATTTAATTATAAAAAAAGTTAAATCTGTAAACAAATATTGTTTTTAATTCAAAATAATATAAAAGCCAACTCTAAACAGAGTTGGCTTTTCGTTTTATTGGCTATATATCTTAGGTTTATTCGTTTGGCCAAGCACCCCAATTACTGCAATGTCCAGATTCATCAGTATTGGACACATATCTTCTTCCAACAGTATATCCAGCATTCATTAAAGCAGCAGGAGAAAAATGAAGTCTACCTTGGCCACTATCTCTGAAAGCAGTCCCAAAATGACCTTGACTCAAACCATGCCCGACCTCATGGAGCACAACAGTTTCTAAATCTGTAATACCATCAAATAGCACATCATTTGGAGCATTCTGAAAATTAAAGTTGTCGTTAATGTAGATTTCCTTTATAGCAACATCAGATTTACGATTCCCATCAATATCTGCTGGTTCACCAGTAACATCGTCGGTCCAGGTAAAAGTAAAGGTTACACCAATAGTACCATCTCCTGAACCTGCCCCAAGTACATCTTCAAAAAATTCCGGAGGTAAAATTCCTCCATGTAAAATAGTGCCTGGAATGAAGGAAGAAGACCCACCATAGCCTGTTAAAAATTGAACGAATCCAACGTCAACTCCTGGTACTCCCAAAAATGGGATATCAAGACCACTAGAACATGTTATAGCATCCCATGTCTCCATAGTATTTACAAAAGCATCAAAAGTTTCTTGCTCACTCATACCAGAAGACGTGCCCAATTGTGTATCATCAATCCAATACGGTACTGCAGTTCCTCCAACATTATTAGGGTCATTTGGAACAAAATCGGATGACAATTGTTTATTACCATTATTATTAAAAAAGACTGTTCTTCCTTCTTCTTCGGCTCCTAAAAATTCAACCTTTTCTAGCATAATACCTTGTCCAGAAATGGCTCCATTAATTTGAGTCATCATATCTAGAACGGGATCATTTTTATTTATCATAGAACGCCTCGCTGCGACTCCTGCCTCGAAGTTAACATCGATACTCTTAAAAAGATTTTGGTCGATAACTCTACTTGATTGATTTTCATTAGATTGCGAGGAAACTCCTTCTTCTTGACAAGCTGCAAAAAGCAAAGAAAGACTCAATAACATCAATAATTTTTTCATTTTTTAAATGGTTTAAGTTAATAAATATTAAACCGATAAAATAATTAGGTTGAATATGTAGCTTTGGTAATTATTTAAAAACCTCATTTATTATGAGTGGGAGAATACTTAAATTTATAAAAAAATAATTTAACTTCTTCTTGATATGATATATTTTACTACTTAATCTATAAACTGATAGAATTAGACGATATAATACATAAAATAACTGTTAGTTCAAACTCTTAAATCAAAACTTCTACTAATTTTTAATTTTTATTGCAAAGTTTATTTTTAATCAAAATATTTAATTTCATTAATAACATTTTTCCTAATTTAGATGAAAATTAAAATCCATGAATAATAAATTTACAATTACATTCTTATCAATTATATTTCCATTATTAACATTACAATGTCAAAATGTACTTTCAGCAAAATCTGATTTCACACATCAAGACACGCTACGTGGTACTATTACACCAGAAAGATCTTGGTGGGATTTAACCTATTATCATCTGGATATTTTGGTCGATCCTGAAAATAAATTTATAAATGGAAAAAACACGATTCAATATAAGGTTTTAGAAAAAAAATCTGTTTTACAAATAGATTTACAACCTCCATTGATAATTACAAAAACCACTCAAAACGATAAAGAATTAAATGTCATACAAAATGGCAATGCTTACTTTATTGAAGTAGATGGTGCTCATGAAATAGGAAGTGTTCAATCTATAGATGTATATTATGAAGGCAACCCAAAAGAAGCAGTAAGAGCACCTTGGGATGGCGGGTTTTCATGGAAAAAAGATAAGAATGGCAACGATTTTGTCGCTACGTCTTGTCAAGGATTAGGCGCTAGTGTTTGGTGGCCGAATAAAGACCATATGTATGATGAGGTTGATAGCATGCTTATAAGTGTTACAAACCCGAAAGGGCTTTCTAACGTTTCAAACGGCAGATTACGTTCTTTAGTTGAGAATTCTGATAATACAGTAACATCAAATTGGTTTATAAACAACCCAATAAACAATTATGGTGTTAATGTAAATATTGGTGATTATGTTCATTTTTCAGAAGTTTATAATGGTGAAAATGGTTCTTTAGATATGGACTATTATGTATTACGTGATAATCTTGAAAAAGCGAAAGTGCATTTTAAAGATGCTCCAAAAATGATGAAAGCTTTAGAACATTGGTTCGGCCCTTACCCATTTTATGAAGATGGTTTCAAATTAGTTGAAGTACCTTATTTAGGCATGGAACATCAAAGCTCTGTAACTTATGGCAATGATTATCAAAAAGGTTATAAAGGAATCGATTTATCTGGAACAGGTTGGGGTTTAAAATTCGACTACCTTATTATTCATGAGTCTGGTCATGAGTGGTTTGCAAATAATATTACCTATAAAGATATTGCAGACATGTGGATTCACGAAGGGTTTACAACATATTCAGAAGATTTATTTATAGATTATTATTATGGTAAAGAAGCCGCATCAGAGTATATTATAGGATTAAGAAAAGGCATAGAAAATGACAGACCAATTATTGGACAGTACGATGTAAACTATGGTGGTTCAAGTGATATGTATGCTAAAGGCGCAAATATTTTACACACATTAAGACAACTTATTGAAGATGATGAAAAATGGCGACAAATTCTACGAGGATTAAATAAAACATTTTATCATCAAACCGTAACGACAAAGCAAATTGAAGATTATATAAGTCAACAAACAGGAATTGATTTAACCGAATTTTTTAATCAATATTTGAGAACCTCAAAAATTCCGACACTAGAATATAAAATTGAGAATAATGAGTTTTCATATCATTGGGCAAATGTTGTTGATAAATTTGATATGCCTATTCAAGTTATTATTGACGGTAAAGAAAAATGGCTTTTCCCAAATGCAGATTGGAAAACAATATCTATTATGGGCGATTCGATTAAAATAGATCCAGATTTTTACATAGAAGCAATCAAGTTATAGTTTTTTCTAATGGATTATCCAGAGTTATATTTTAAGTCAGATTCTGAATGGCGTAAATGGTTGCATAATAATCATGCAATAACAAAAGGTATTTATCTCATCTTTTATAAAGTAGCTCATGAAAAAGAATCCATGCGTTGGGAAGAAGCCGTAAAAGTAGCTCTCTGTTATGGTTGGATAGATTCAACTGTAAAAAGTTTAGGCGATGGAAAACGTCGCCAATATTTCACACCTCGAAATCATAAAAGTGTTTGGAGTGCATTAAATAAAAAATATATTAAAGAATTAACAGCTTCTAATTTAATGCACGATAGTGGTTTTCATATAATTAATATTAGTAAGAAAAATGGTGGCTGGACAGCGTTAGATAATATTGAAAACGAAATTATTCCAGAAGAGCTTCAAAAAGCTTTCAATACAAATCCATTCGCATTCAATAATTACAAAAATTTTGCACCTTCGTATAGAAAAGGTTATTTATACTGGTTAAATTCAGCAAAACGAGAAGCTACAAAAGAAAAGCGTATTTCAGAAATCATAAAATTTTGTGAGGCAAATATTAAAAGTAGAGATACTTGGTAGAGACTATTCCACACGCTTCAATCCTTCTATATTTTCTATCTTTATTTGCTTACCGGAGGTCGTGATATATCCGTTTTTTTTGAATTGTGATAACACACGAATAGCAGATTCTGTTGCAGTTCCAACGATATTGGCATAATCTTCTCTAGATAAAATGACACTCAAAAAACCATCATCAGTTATTCCAAAATGATCCTGTATATAAAGTAAACTTTCTGCTAAACGTTGCCTTACAGATTTTTGAGCCATGTTTACAATAACGTTATCAGAGTCTTTTAAATCATGGGCCAGTTTCTGTAGCATATCCATCGAAAAATTAGAATTCTTTTTTAAATCACCAATTATTTCATCTCTAGGAATAAAGCAAACTTCCATATCATTTAAAGCGACAGCACTTAAATTAGCTGACTCATTTCCAATTAAAGAACGTTGTCCAAGTAAATCACCTTTAACAACCAATTTAACAATCTGATCTTTACCATTTGCGCTTAATTTAGAAAGTCTACAAACACCATCTTTAACACAATACACACCATTCAAGGTTTCTCCTTCATCAAAAATAAGCTCTCCTTTTTTAATGGTTTTAGTAGTTTTACAACCAGAAATTCGCACTAACTCATCTTTAGTCAATGCTTTTAAAGAGTTAAATTGTTTAATTATACATTGTTCGCACTTACTCATAAAAATAAAATATGTTCTGTAAAGTTAATTAAATCATGACAAATATCATATTTTAATTTTAGTAGATTTGTAACATTTGTTACTGGTATAAATGAGCAAAATAATATGAGTAAGTTAAATTGTTTTCATTGTGGTGATTACTGTGATTCTAAAACAGTAACATTTCAAGAAAAATCATTCTGTTGTAATGGCTGTAAAACTGTTTTCGAGATTTTTTCTGAAAATGACTTAACATGTTATTACGATTTACAATCTGCTCCTGGTACAGTTCCAAAAGAAATTGAAGGTAAATTCGATTTTCTTGAACAGCAAAATATTATTGAAAAACTAATTGAATTTAGTGACGAATCAATTCAAATTGTAACACTTTATATTCCTCACATACACTGTAGTTCGTGTATTTGGATTCTTGAAAACCTCAACAAATTACATCCAGATATTTCATCATCTCAAGTAAATTTCGGAAAGAAAAATGTACGCGTTTCTTTTAATCCTAACACCTTTTCACTTAAAGAACTTGTACTTTTATTAAGCTCTATTGGATACGAACCGTATATTTCTTTAGACGATTTTAAGACTGGAAATCAGTATATAAATAGAAGTATAATTTACAAATTAGGTATTGCAGGATTTGCCTTTGGCAACGTTATGTTTTTATCGTTTCCGGAGTATTTTCAAGTCGATGGTTATTGGATAGAAAAGTATAAACCACTATTTCGCTGGCTCATGTTTTCTTTTTCATTACCAGTTGTGTTTTATGCTGCACAAGATTATTTTATTTCTGCATACAAAGGATTACGAAATAAATTATTAAATATCGATGTTCCTATTGCTTTAGGGATTTCGGTACTATTTATAAGAAGTACTATCGATATAAGTTTTAATTTAGGTTCTGGATTTTTCGATAGTTTAACAGGATTAGTTTTCTTTTTGTTACTCGGTAAATTTTTTCAGCAGAAAACCTATTCGTTTTTGTCTTTTGAACGCGATTATAAATCTTATTTTCCAATAGCGGTAACTAAAGTATCTTCTAATGGTGAAGAAATACCAATACAAGTGTACGATATTAAAATAGGTGATAGACTTTTAATTAGAAATGAAGAACTTATTCCTGTAGATGGTATTCTCATAAATGGAAATGCACAAATAGATTATAGTTTTGTAACTGGAGAATCTCAAACAGTAAGCAAAAATTCTGGCGACAACCTTTTTGCTGGCGGAAAACAAACGTCTGGAGTTATGGTTATGGAGGTTTTAAAATCGGTAGAGCAAAGTTATTTAACCCAACTATGGAGTAACGATGTTTTTAACAAAAACAAAGAAGATGACTTTACTACAATAACGAATACTATTAGTAAACGATTTACAGTTATAGTCTTAAGTATTGCCTTTACTTCTACTCTTTTTTGGTTGTTTTGCGATCCATCAAAAGCTTTAAATGTCTTTACCGCAGTGCTCATTATTGCTTGCCCTTGTGCAATAGCATTATCCGCTCCGTTTACTTTTGGAAACTTATTGCGAATCTTTGGAAAGTTAAAGTTTTATATAAAAAATGCTTCAGTTATTGAGCAGTTAGCATCTATAAACACAATAATATTTGATAAAACTGGAACAATCACTTCTAATCAAAAAAATACTGCGGCCTACGAAGGTGAAACACTTTCTACTTCGGAAGAAATTCTATTAAAAAACACGCTTCGTGGTTCTAATCACCCATTAAGTAGAACTTTATATAATGTTTTAGATGAACACAATATTATTACACTTGATGGTTTTGAAGAGTATATAGGACAAGGTATTGAAGCATCACATAACAACGAAAATATAAAAATTGGTTCAGCCAATTTTGTTGGTCAGACACAAGATACTTCGGTTCTAAATACAGCGGTTCATATAAGTACAAACAATACATACAAAGGGAAATTTACCTTTTATAATAGTTACAGAAAAGGTCTATCTAAACTTTTTAATAGTTTAAAAAAACACTATGATTTAGTGATTTTGTCTGGTGATAATGAAGGTGAATTAGATAACCTTAAAAAGCTATTACCAACAAAAACGAAGTTAATTTTCAATCAGAAACCAGAAGATAAATTAGAGTACATTAAATACCATCAAACCGAAGGTGCAAAAGTGCTCATGATTGGAGATGGCTTAAATGATGCTGGTGCCTTAGCACAAAGTGATGTTGGGATTTCAATTTCTGAAAATGTGAATGTGTTCTCTCCTGCGTGTGATGCTATTTTAGACGCTTCAAAATTTAATCAAATTGAAAAGTACATTAGAGCATCGAAAAGTGCTTTAAAAATTATAAAATGGAGTTTTGTACTATCATTAATTTACAACAGTATTGGATTGTATTTTGCTATTACTGGACAATTAGAACCTATAGTTGCAGCAATCTTAATGCCTTTAAGCTCAATAAGCATTGTGGTATTTACAACTGTTGCAACTAATTTTGTTGGGAAAAGTTTAGAATGATTACAAATTATTAAACATGATTTTTATCATATTTTTAGGTATCTTTTAAAAGTATTTTTGAACCATAACTTCTAGTAGGTATGAGTGTTATATATATGTTATTGATTATCAGTATTATAGTTGCTGTTGTTTTTTTTATTGCCTTTATTATAGCAGTAAAAAACGGACAGTATGACGATAGCTATACACCTTCTGTTAGAATGCTTTTTGAAGACGAACTCGTTAAAAAGCAACCAAAAGCCAATATTAAAACCAAAAAAGACTAATTAACTATTATGGAAGTACAACAGTTCTATTACGATAATAAAATCGTCACAAAATTCCTCTATGCCTCAATAATTTTCGGGGTTGTAGGTATGGCAGTAGGTTTACTACTTGCCTTTATGTTTATGTTCCCAAATTTAACAGATGGCATTTCATGGTTAAGTTTTGGCCGTTTAAGGCCATTACATACAAATGCAGTCATTTTTGCTTTTGTTGGTAATGCAATCTTTGCTGGTGTTTATTACTCACTACAACGACTTTTAAAAGCTAGAATGGCAAGTGATTTATTGAGTAATATTAATTTTTGGGGTTGGCAACTTATTCTAGTTGGTGCAGCTATTACCTTACCATTAGGTTACACAACATCTAAAGAATATGCCGAATTAGAATGGCCTTTCGATATTGCCATCGCGCTAATTTGGGTGGTTTTTGGGGTGAATATGATTTGGACTATTTTAAAACGAAGACAACGACATTTATATGTAGCTATTTGGTTTTATATTGCCACATTTGTAACAGTTGCAGTTCTTCATATATTTAATAGTTTAGAACTTCCAATAAGCGCATTAAAAAGTTATTCTGTGTATGCTGGTGTTCAAGATGCATTAGTACAATGGTGGTATGGACATAATGCTGTGGCATTCTTTTTAACAACACCATTTTTAGGGTTGATGTATTACTTTGTACCAAAAGCAGCGAATAGACCTGTTTATTCTTATAGACTTTCTATTGTACATTTTTGGTCATTAATCTTTATTTACATTTGGGCTGGACCACATCACTTATTATACACAGCTTTACCAGAATGGGCTCAAAATTTAGGTGTTGCATTTTCAATTATGCTATTAATGCCTTCTTGGGGTGGAATGATAAACGGATTGCTAACACTTCGTGGTGCTTGGGATAAAGTACGGACCGACCCTGTTTTAAAATTTATGGTTGTTGCGATTACTGGTTATGGTATGGCAACTTTTGAAGGACCAATGCTTTCCCTTAAAAACGTAAATGCTATTGCGCATTTTACCGATTGGATTATTGCACATGTACACGTTGGTGCTCTTGCATGGAATGGATTCCTTACGTTTGGTATGATTTATTATTTAATACCAAAATTATTTAAAACAAAATTACACTCTATTGCTTTAGCCAATTTACACTTTTGGATTGGTACTTTAGGTATCATTTTATATGCATTGCCAATGTATGTTGCTGGTTTTACCCAAGCAAGTATGTGGAAACAATTTAATCCTGATGGCACTTTAGTTTACGGTAACTTTTTAGAAACAGTAACCGAAATTATGCCAATGTATTGGATGCGTGCAATTGGTGGTACCTTGTTTATTGCGGGTATGTTAATTTTGGTTTATAACGTCATAATTACAATTAAAAACGGGAATAAAGTAACTGATGAACTAGCCGAAGCGCCTGCTTTACAAAATGTATCTAAAAGACGTACTTCTAACGAAGGTTGGCACACCTGGTTAGAACGTAAGCCGATAAAATTAACTATTTATGCTACTATCGCTATCTTAATTGGTGGTATTGTACAGATTGTACCAACAATTATGGTGAAATCTAATATACCAACAATTAGTAGTGTAAAACCATATACTCCTTTAGAATTAGAAGGACGGGATATTTACATACGTGAAGGTTGTGTTAGTTGTCATTCTCAAATGATACGTCCTTTTAGAAGTGAAATCGAACGTTATGGCGAATACTCTAAAGCAGGAGAATATGTATATGACCACCCATTCCTATGGGGATCTAAACGTACCGGACCAGATTTACATCGTGTCGGTGGTAAATATTCAGACAATTGGCATTTAAATCATATGTACGATCCTCAAAGTACATCTTCTGGCTCTATCATGCCAGCCTATCAATGGCTAGTTAGAGATGAATTAGATAAATCTCAAACTGAAGCTAAAATGAAAGTCATGGTAAAACTTGGCGTTCCTTATACAGATGAAGAAATTGCTAATGCACAACAAGCCATGTTAGATCAAGGAACACAAATAGAGAAAAACTTATATACAGATCCAGATTTTGCTAAAGGCTACGAATCAGATAAACAATCTGGTGGTGAAGACTTTATTGAAATGCGTAATCGGGAAATTGTTGCAGTCATAGCATATTTACAACGATTAGGAACAGATATTAAAGTAAAAGAATAAACAACCAAAACGAGAATTATGTTAAAATTTGTAAAAAACCATATGGAGAGTATAGCAGGAATAGAAATCTATCCTATCATATCCTTACTTATATTTTTCACCTTTTTTGTCGTCTTATTTTGGTGGGTTTTCACAGCAAAAAAAGAATATATAAAAACGGTAAGTAACCTTCCATTAGATAATCAAAACCAAACAGAATTATGAGAAATTTTATTCCATCTTGGATAAGAGTACCAGTTGTATTTTTTGTCGTCTTAGGATTAGTAGAATATTTTATAGACTCTGGTAGCAAACCAGCATTTATTGAACAGCCAATTATCATGTTGTTTTTACTTTTAGTGTTATTAATCTTAATTGCTATGGAGGCTATTATTAGCTCAATTAATAATATCATTTATAAAAGTTTATCAGGCGAGGCAAAAGAAAGATACATTTTAGCGAATGAAAAAAGCAATCCAAAAATTATAAATTGGATAAAAAACACGTATAAAAAAGCATTAGGCTCTAAACCTATACAAGAAGAGCACGAAATTATCCTTGATCATAATTACGATGGTATTAAAGAATTAGATAATAACCTTCCACCTTGGTGGATTTGGGGATTCTATGCTTCTATAATTTTTGCAGTCATATATTTATTCAGATTTGAAGTGTTTAATGGTGATAACCAATTTAAAGAATTAGAAACAGAATATGCTGAAGCTAAAATCGAAATTGAAGAATACAAAAAAACCGCAAAAAATTTAGTCGATTTAAATACTGTGGAACTCTTAACCGAAGCTTCAGATTTAAGTTCTGGAAAAGTTATTTTCGATTTAAACTGTGTTGCTTGCCATAAAGCCGATGGTGGTGGCGGAATTGGTCCAAACTTAACAGATGAAAACTGGATTTTAGGTGGTGGTATAAAAAATGTATTTAAAACAGTTTCTGAAGGTGGACGAGATGGAAAAGGAATGATTTCTTGGAAGCAAAGTTTAAAGCCAGTTGAGATTGCACAAGTTTCAAGTTATCTACTACAATTTCAAGGAACAACTCCTGCAGAACCAAAAGCTGCAGAAGGTGATATTTGGGTAGAAGAAACTCAAGAAGTAGAATAATAACAACGTAACTATTATTATTAAAAGACCTTTCGAGATTTAAGCTTGAAAGGTCTTATAAATAAAGTGATTTTGGAAACACCAGAAAACGAAACATTTAGAGATTCTATTGGCACCATAAATGAAGATGGTAAACGTGCTTGGTTATTTCCAAAAAAACCAAGTGGTAAATATTACGATAAAAGAAAAATTGTTAGCTACATTCTTATTGCCATTTTAGTATTAGCACCATTTTTAAAGGTAAATGGCAATCAGTTTTTAATGTTTAATATTTTGGAGCGTCGCTTTAATGTTTTTGGGTTTCCTTTTTGGCCACAAGATTTTTATTTATTCGTTTTATCCATGATAATAGGTGTTATATTTATTACCTTATTTACTGTTGGGTTTGGTCGTATTTTTTGCGGATGGATTTGTCCGCAAACTATTTTCCTAGAAATGGTTTTCCGAAGAATTGAATATTGGATTGATGGTGACAGAAACAAACAACGAAAATTAGACAGACAAAAGTGGGATTCTGAAAAAATTAGAAAACGACTATTAAAATGGTTTATCTTTTTAGTTATTTCCTTTCTAATTGCAAATGTTTTTCTTGCATATTTAATTGGAAGCGACAAGCTATTAAGATATATTATTGATGGCCCTTCGCAACATTTAAGCACTTTATTTCCTCTTATAATTTTTACTGGCGTATTTTATTTTGTATTTGCTTGGTTTAGAGAACAAGTATGTATTATAGCTTGTCCCTATGGCCGTTTACAAGGTGTATTATTAGATAATAAATCCATTATTGTAGCCTATGATCATAAACGTGGTGAAGGAGAAAGTGGCAGAAAGAAGTTTAGAAAAAATGAAGACAGACAAGAACTTGGTCATGGCGATTGCATCAATTGTTTGCAATGTGTACATGTATGTCCCACAGGAATTGATATTAGAAATGGTACACAATTAGAATGTGTAAACTGTACTGCTTGTATTGATGAATGCGATCATATAATGGAAAGCATCAACTTGCCAAAAGGTCTAATTCGATATGCTAGCGAAAATGAAATAGAGAAAAAAGAAAAATTTAAGCTTACACCTAGAATGAAAGGTTACATTGCTGTGCTTGTAATTTTATTGGGTATTATGGCAGGTATGTTAGCATTAAGAAATGAAGTTGAAGCAACTGTTTTGAGACTTCCTGGGCAATTATACGAACACAAAGAAAATAACATTATTAGCAATGTATTCACATTCAAGTTGGTGAATAAAACAAATGAAGCTATTGATAATGTTAGTTTCAAGCTTCGAAAATATCAAGGAGAAATTAAATTAGTATCAACCACAGATAACTTTATAGTTCCTGAACGTGGTTTAGCTGAAGGTACTTTGTTTATCGAAATTAATAAAGGCAAACTTAATAGCGATAAAAACAAATTAATGATTGAAGTATATAGTGGTGACGAGCTAATTGAAACCACCACAGTTAACTTTTTAGGGCCAAGAAGTTATAATTAAAAAATAAAAACTATGAAATTTAATTGGGGAACAGGCATTATAATTGCTTTTATTGGCTTTATTAGTTTTATCATGTACTTCGTAATTAACATGAGTACGAATAGTAAATTCGACCATGATTTGGTTACCGAAGATTATTATGCCGCAGAATTAGAATACCAAAACGATATTGACAAAGAACATAATGCACAAATTTTAAGTCAAAATTTAACCTGGATAAAAACCAATAATGGTATTATTATTAAGTTTCCAGAAGAATTTGAAGAAAAAAAAATAACAGGAAATGTGTTCCTATACAGGCCATCTAATAAACAATTTGACTTCGAAACTCCAGTTTCATTGTCAAACCACAATTTGCTCATACCTGACAAACGTTTATTAGATGGCCGTTGGAACATTAAAGTTGATTGGCAATATAACGGAAAATCATATCTCTTCAAAAAAGAAATCACATACTAAAACATGCTTTGGTCTGCAATCATATTTGGATTACTTGGTAGCTTTCACTGCATTGGCATGTGTGGACCTATAGCATTTATGCTACCAGTAGACAGAAGTAATTCTACTAGAAAAATTGTTCAAATTATCATCTATCATCTTGGGCGCATATTTGCTTATGCATTACTAGGTTTGTTTTTTGGACTGGTTGGCAGGAGTTTATACCTTTTTGGAATACAACAACAACTATCCATAATTATTGGTGTTTTAATGATTGTGGTTGCATTAATACCTACACAAACTTTCAATAAATACAATTTTTCTAAACCTATATACAAGATAATATCTAAAGTAAAAGCTGGTTTAGGAAAAGCATTAAAAAAGAAAACAAACGACACTTTTTTAACCATTGGTTTTTTAAACGGGTTTTTACCATGTGGCTTAGTATATATGGCAGTTTTTGCCTCAATGGCATCTGGTAGTGCTATTCAAAGTAGTTTATACATGGTTTTATTTGGTTTAGGCACAATCCCATTAATGACTAGTGCCATTTATCTTGGGAAATTTTTAAACGCAACTATAAAACAACGCATTACAAAGGCAATCCCTGTTTTTGTAATTATTATTGGAATACTATTTATAATTCGTGGCTTGGGATTAGGTATACCCTACCTGTCTCCTAATCCTATGGTAGATATAGTCTCTGGGAAGGTTAATTGTTATTAGAATGTTTTAATTAAGATATTTTTATCCTAATTTAAACATTATCATATATTTGTACAATCAAAAAGATAGTTTATGTTTTCAAAAACTTGTGAATACGGTATAAAAGCAACCATTTTTATTGCCATTAGTTCTTTCGATGGGAAACGTGTAAGTCCAAAAGAAATTTCTGAAGAAATTAATTCACCACAGGCATTTACTGCTAAAATCTTACAAGCATTAGTTAGACATAATATTATTAATTCTGTTAAAGGCGCTTATGGTGGTTTTGAAATTAACAAAGAAGACATATCTACCATAAAACTAGCGCAAATAGTGAGTGCAATAGATGGTGATAAAATTTATAGTGGTTGTGGTTTAGGATTGGAAATATGCGATGAAAATCACCCATGTCCTGTACATGATAAATTTAAAAGTATCCGAAATAATTTGAAATCTATGCTAGAAAACACCACATTAGAAGAATTAGCATTAAACATTAAGTCTGGCACATCATTTTTAAAGATTTAAAAAAATTGAACATAAATAGGATAAAAATATCAGAAATAAATAATTTTATCGAAATATCACAATAAAATTCACAAAAATACATAGGAGAATTAGTAGCAGAAGATTTTACAACCGCTGCAGTATTTACAAAATATAAAATAGATTTTTGCTGCAATGGAGGACAAACAATAGAAGAGGCTTGCAATAAAAAAGGATTAGATAGCAAAACCATTTTAGATGAGCTTGAAAACGTTTTAAATACAATATCTAATCAAAGCTTAGATTATAAATCGTGGCCATTAGATTTATTAGCAGAATATATTAAAAAAACACCATCGTTATGTGGAAGAAAAAATTCCTATTCTGCGTCAGTTTTTAGATAAACTATGTCGAGTCCTTGGTGAGCATCATTAAGAGTTATTAAAAATTAATGAACTATTTACAGAATCAGCTGACGAATTAGCTAGACACATGAAAAAAGAGTAGCTAATCCTCTTTCCTTTCATCAAAAAAATAGTGGAAGCCAAATTAGAAAATAGCGTTTTGCAAGCACTACACTTAAGAACTGTTAAAAACCCTATTCCCATAATGATTCAAGAACACGATAATGAAGGCGAACGTTATAGACAATTCATAGCTAACTAACAATTATATCCCACCTAGCTATGCCTGTAGGACTTATAGAGTTACCTTTGCAATGCTTGATGAATTTGAAAAAGATTTGCATTTATATATACATTTAGAAAATAATATTTTTATTCCAATAAAATTTATTCCTGCCAATATCATTATTATGATATATGCATACGCGCTACCATAATTTGACACAATTGCAGATAATAAATAAATATTAATAACACAAACTGCCGTAAAAAAGTTGTTTAAATTGGAATAAGTATGATAAAAGTCACATTTAAATAATACTCGAATAATTACTTTTGTACTTGTGAAAACGAGTACAGTTATTTTTTCAATTGCATTTAGCACTTTAATTCTATTTAATAGTTTAAGAGTATCTTGTACTTATGCATATTACGAGATTGACCCAGTAGGTTTTATTGAAAAATTATGTGAAAACAAAGACAAGCCAGAATTACAATGTAATGGAAAATGTCATTTAAAAAAAGTTGCCGAATCCAGTACAAATACCAACAATAATGAACCAGTTCGATTAATTGATTTTAGAGAAATACTTCTACACTCTCAAGAAATTGTTACGTATCAATTTTATAATACAATAACAGAAAAGAATAATTTATTTGAATATAAAAATTTATACAATTTCACAAGTTTGAATACTTGTTTCAAACCTCCAAGAGCGTAATTCTAACTATCCGTTTTGTAAAAGAGTAACTGCTTTTATACACAAATAATATTTACACATAAATCATTAAAAATGAAACTATTTTACAGTGTGCTGTTTTGCATGCTTATGTTTGGTATATCTTATTCTCAAGAGAAAGAGGTAATACAAGACACAACAACACAAAAACAAGTACAATTAGACGAAGTTATTGTTACAGGAAATATTAAAACTGATCCTGTTCTAACTTCGGTTGCTAACAAATACGAAAAAAACGTTATACAAGCAAAAAATGTTGCTGACTTGTTTAACGATATAAATGGATTTTCTGTTATAAAAAGAGGGAATTATGCTATTGACCCATCATTTAGAGCTTCGCAATATGAACAGTTAAACGTACAATACGATGGAGGTACAAAAGCAATGCATGCTTGCCCAAACCGAATGGATCCAATAACTACGCACATTATTCCGGAAGAAGTTGCGAGAATTGAAATCGTTAAAGGACCATACACAGTACGTTATGGTGCTACATTTGGTGGTGTTATTAATATGGTAACACAAAAACCAGATTATATGGACAGAGGTTTTCATGGAAGTGCTTCTGTTGGTTACGAAACCAACGGAAACTCTTTAGTAAACATGGTTCAATTACAATATATACAAGAAAAGTATGATATTGTTGCTAATGCTGGATATAGAGATTTTGGAAATTATGAAGATGGAAATGGCACCGAAATCCCGTCATCTTTTAAAAGTACAGATTATGGTATAAAATTAGGTTATAACCTTACCGAAAATCAGCGTTTACAAGCACATTGGAGACAATCGTTTGGTAGAGATGTTTTACATGCTGCTTTGCCTATGGATACAGATTTCGATAATAGCAGTATTATTTCTTTAGAATATAAAGCTGATAACCTTGGTAGTGTTGCCAAATCGTTCACAGCAAAAGGTTATTACAGCTATGTGGATCATTTAATGCATAACAGTTACAGACCAACATTTATGATGATGGAAGCAGAATCTCACATAAATGCTACAACTATTGGCGGAAAATTAGAACTGCATTGGAAACCTACTGAAACATTAAATATGTATAGTGGTTTTGATGCTATGCATGTAGGACGAGATGGTGGAAGAACACGATTAGTGAAAATTATGAATGGCAACCCATTACCAATGCCAATGACTTTTAACGATAAGGTTTGGCAGGATTCTTTTGTTGATGATTTTGGTGTTTTCACAGAAGCAAAATGGGCTCTAAACAATTCTACAATTGTAACAGCTGGAATACGTTACGACATCGTGATATCTGATATTAAAGATCCTGAAGATGATTTTGCTGCCATGTATGATTTAGAAAAACGTACAGAAAATAATGTAAGCGGAACTGTTTCTGTTAAAAAATTAGTATCGGAGAATTTTACTTTAGAGGCTGCTTATGGTCGTGGTGTTCGTTCTGCAAATATGATGGAACGATATATAAATCACTTTTCGATTGGACAAGATCCTTATGAATATATAGGTAATCCAAATTTAGATGCTGAAGTAAACAATCAATTTGAAATTGGTTTTAAAGGGCATGAAAAACTAGGAAAAGGAAATAATAAATTTAGTTATGCTACCTCTTTTTATTATTCTTTTTTTGAAAACTATATTGTAGCAATTGTAGACCCAAGTTTAAATAGAAAGTTTATGCCAATGGCAGAACCAAGGCACCCAAAAGTGTTTAGAAATTTAGACGAAGCTTATAAAACTGGATTTGAAGCTATGTTGAAAGTAGATTTTTTAAAAGATTATTATTTTAAAACTGAATTTGCCTATGTATATACTAAAAACAAAGATTTAGGTGAATCCTTACCACTAACACCTCCTTTTAATACAAAGCTAACACTTGGTATGGATAAGGAACTTTATTGGGCAAATGTTCAATATAATGTGACTAGCGAACAAGATCATATTGCAAAAAGTTTTGGAGAAACAACAACAGATGGCTACCAAACTTTAGATGTTAGATTAGGCGTTAAACCATTTAAGAATATAACTGTTGGTCTTGCAGCCTTAAATGTTTTTGATGAAGCTTATAACAACCATTTAAACTTCTCTTTTACAAATCAATCAGATTTTGAAAGAGTTCCTATAAATGAACCTGGAAGAAACTTTTCAGCATTTTTGCAGTATAAGTTTTAATACTAATAAGCCCTCAATTATTGATTTTAGTTGAGGGTTTATTTTTTTTGAACTAATTATCTTAACTCTGATGTTTAATCTTTTCATACAACTTCACCAAAGACTGTAATAACTCAACTGGAGTTGTTAGAATTTGATAATGATTCTGACCAAACATTTGTGGTAAATAATATTTGGCATTTGCTTCTATTGCTAATGCATAAGAATTTATTTGACGCTCGTTTAATTCTCTTAATGCTTGTTTTACGTCGTTAATTCCATATTTACCTTCATACTTATCGTAATCGTTTGGTTTGCCATCCGAAATTAAGATTACCCATTTGTTTTTGGTATATCGCTTGTCTAACAACGCTCCCGAATGACGCAATGCTGCTCCAATTCTAGTGTAGCCACTAGGCTCTATAGCGCCAATTCTATACTTAGAAGCATTCCAATTATCATCAAAATCTTTGAGTGTTACATAGGTAGAATGATTTCTGGTTTTTGAATAAAAGCAATCAATGGAAAAATCGATACTAAATTCATCTAAAATTTCACCAAATAAGATTGAAACTTGTTTTTCTACATCAATTACACGGTTTCCTGCGGCATAACCATCACTTGACAAACTGACATCGAGCAATAATAAAATGGATAAATCCTTTTCTTTTTTACGCTTCGACAGATATACTTTTTCTGAAGGCGTATGACCAGAATGCATATCGATAAACAAATCTGTTATCGCATCAATATCAAACTCCTCGCCTTGCGTTTGTCGTCGTTGTTGTTGAAATCTATTATTTACATTGGTTAGCATTTTACGCAAACCCACAAGTGTTGACCGATTATCATTTAGCGTTTTTCTATAAAAAGTGCTATCTGTTTCTATTTGAGTTTTTGGATACACTTTACAGAAACCTTCTTTATAAGAACGATCTGTATAATTCCATTCATCATATTTTATAAAGTGTCCATTAATCTCACTTTCTACACTTTCGGCAATGGTAGTGTTTTCAATAAAATCGGCCTGATAAACAGAATGTGCTGTGTCATCAACACGAACAGTGTGCTTTATAGAAACCTCATCAAGTGCATTGGAATGATCTTCTAAATCATCATCACCATCCATGTCTCGAAAATTACCTCCAAATTCTTCAGCTGTTTCAACTTTCTCAAATTGATGTTGTAAAACAGCATCATCAAGTTGTTTTTGGTCTAGCTGTACAGAAATAATTTCTTCTACCGCTTTAGATTTGATAATGGTTTTGGGTTGTTCTTTGTTAGCCTTTTTCACACTATCAGTAAAATTTTCTAACTGTTTGATATCATTTTCTCCCACATCATTTCGCATCCATTTACCGTAAACAAACGAAAAATCAGCAGCAATTTTGTCAGTTTTTTTATCTAAATATAAAGCTATTATCTTTTTATAATAAGCTTCTGTGATTGGGAATTGCTCGAATACAGATTGAAGAATATCTTTAGAAGTTTCTAATGCTTTTTGACGCGATTCATCAGTTTCATGTTCTAAACTATCATTCCAATTTAGATTTAAATTCTTTTGAACAGATAAATAAATAACTCTGAATAGATAAAACGAAATATTTTCTTCAACAGATTTGAATTCGTAAAATTTTGTGGGTAAGAAAAAATTATTATTTCTATAGCCTCCTTCTCGTTCGGCTTCATAAATCTCAATTGCTTCACCAGTTATCGCTCTTGCAAAAATGGCTAATCTTGATTTTATATTACTTAAATAAACAGCATATTGATGTGTCTTCTCTTTTGCTTTTCTACGCTTTTTAAAGAAGAACGCAAATTTGGTAAATATATATTCGTCTGGCTCGAACTCAAACATCATTTCAGTGTTCAATATTCAGTGTTCAGATATTACCAACTGTACACTGAATATTAATTTATATCATTAAATCGCTCAAATCTTTTAGAGCTTGTATAACTTCTAAATCGTCTGTTAAAGGCTCAACAACAGCAACGTGGACTGCAAGACGTTTTGGTAAGCCAGAATGTATTAATAGTGAAGCATCAACTAAAAGTCTTGTTGATACTGTTTCTGTTAATCCCAGTTCTGTGAGGTTTCTAATTTTTGTTGCAATATTTACCAACTTTTTAGCAATATCTTTTTCAACTTGTGTTTCTGAAACCAAAATTTCTGCTTCAGTTTTTGCTTCAGGGTATGCAAATGAAATAGCTACAAAACGCTGTCTTGTTGAAGGCTTTAATTCTTTAAATCCTCTTTGATAACCTGGATTAAAAGATGCAACTAGCATAAAATCTTTATGTGCTTTAATAGTTTCTCCTAGTTTATCGATAAACAATTCACGCCTATGATCGGTTAAGGAATGGATAGCCACAATAACGTCCGGCCTGGCTTCGGCTATTTCATCTAAATATAAAATATAGCCTTCTTTTACAGCTGTTGTTAAAGGTCCATCTAACCATATTGTTTCTGCTCCTTTTATAATGAATCTTCCAATTAAATCTGTAGAAGATGTTTCTTCATGGCATGAAATTGTTAACAGTTTCGTGTCTAGGTTATGAGCCATATACTCAATAAATCGAGATTTCCCTGTTCCTGTTGGTCCTTTCAATAAAAATGGAAGTTTACATGTATAAGCATGCTCGAAAACATCTACTTCTTTGTGTGTTGGATGATAATATGGTTGCTTGTCTTTCATTTACAGCGTTTTAAATAAAAAAAAGTATAGAATGAGAATGAAATTAATTTCACACTCTGAATTTCTTAAGAATAATAACTGTTTTAGTCTGTTACTAAAGCTTCATCATTAGGTTTCCCATGTTTAATAAAATCAATTATATAGAGGATGATTCCTGTTAAAAATAATGTTGCGCAAATGATTAATACGTAGAAATGAATTTGAATTTCTTTCTGAACTTCCATAAACTCCATTTTCATTTTACGCTCCATATATACTTGAGCAACTCCAGCAACTCCAAAAGCAACTGTCATACCAATCATTCCAATATTTGATAGCCAGAAAGCCATTCTTCCTCTAGTACTTTCATACAATTTCCTACCCGTCATATTTGGCAAACTATAACTAATAATTGCTAAAACAATCATTGCATAAGCTCCCCAAAATGCTAAATGACCATGCATAGCTGTAACTAAAGTTCCGTGTGTATATAAATTTGTTTGTGGTAATGTGTGAGCAAATCCTAATAACCCTGCACCTACAAATGATACAATTGCTGCACCAAGTGTCCAGTATAATGCCAATTTATTTGGGTGTTTTTTCTCTCCTTTTCTGTACATATTTACTGCAAATAATGCCATTGCTAAAAATGCTAAAGGCTCAAGTGCAGAGAATATTCCACCAACAATTAGCCAGATTTTATTTACACCAATATAATAGTAGTGATGTCCTGTTCCTAAAACGCCTGATAAGAACGTTAAACCAACAATTACGTATAGCCATTTCTCGATAACTTCTCTATCAACACCTGTAAGTTTAATTAATAAGAATGATAAAATACCACCCATAATTAATTCCCAAACGCCTTCAACCCAAAGGTGAACAACCCACCACCTGAAGAATGAATCTGTTACTTGACTATCAAAAGGAAGCATTCCTGGCAAATACAATAATGCTGCAAATAACAGTCCCATTGAGAGTACTAATGCAGTAGTTGTTCTTCGTTTTCCCTTATATAATGTTACTAAAATGATTCCTAAAAATAAGAGCACATTTACAACTACTAAATAATCTAATCCCCTTGGAATTTCTAAAAACTTACGTCCTTCCCAAATATTAAAGTGAAACCCAATTATAGCAAGAACACCAACTAATGCTAGTGAGATTAATTGAACATAAGCTAGTTTTACACTTACTAATTCTATTTGGGCCTCTTCTGGAATAATGTAATATGCTGCTCCCATAAAACCAGATAGTAGCCAAACCACCAACAGATTAAGATGAACTGCTTTTGCTGTATTAAATGGAATAATCTCGTGCAAACCGTCAAATCCTGCGTGCGCAAATCCCATTATAAAACCATATACTAATTGTAATACGAATAGCAACATTGATAATGCAAAAAACCAATACGCTACTTTTTGTGATTTATATTTCATAATGATTTAGTTTATTTTGTTACTTTATCTTTTGCTAATGGTGAAACAACTCTATCGAATCCGTTAAGATCTATATCATCAATCCAATCAAAAAATGCAATTAAATCTTCAGCGTCTTCTTTAGTAAATCCATAGGCTACCATTTTTCTTCCGTTAGGCTCCCAAGAAACAGGTGTCATTAAAACTGCTTTGATATACCCTTTTCCTCTACGGTCAATTACTTTTGTCAATTCGGGTGCATAATAGCCTCCTTCTCCTAAAATAGTATGGCAACCCATACAATTGTTTGAATCCCAAAGATTCTTTCCACGTACAACAGCTTCTGTTATATTTTCATGGTTTGTTTGATCGACATCTTTTGATAAAGAAAAAATGGTCAATCCTATAAATATTAGGAAAGTAACCAATGTCCCACCAAGAAAGAATGCTCTTGCTTGTTTTTTTGATAGCATAGTTGAATGGTTTTAGTTATAAAAAAGATACTTTTATCCTTTATACAAAAATATATGCAGTCTATTACAATAAATATGACAAAAGTCATCTTATATTTTTTGGAATTGTTCTAAATAAAAAGAGTTAGTCTTTAAAAATCCTTCTTTTTAGACTTATAAGTAATCCTTAATACAGGAAGAATAACCCATATAAAAAGCATCATAATTGAAACAATTAGTCCAAAATTTGTACCAAAGAATTTTTTAAATACTGCTCCTGTATATCCTAATAAAGCGGAAATATCCAGCTTTAAAAGAATGAGCGTTCTTGAAAGATCAATAGGATTAAGCATGGTTCCAAACAAAGATAATCTGTCTAAAGGATAATCTTCAAATAGAATTAAAGACATTAAAAATATGCCATCATAAATTACTGCTAAAAAAAGCCAAAGGAGAATTGCGTAACCAAAACCTTTAATTTTATTTTCATTAGATAGGGCAATGTTAAAAGCTAATGCTGTAAATATAAAGGTGAGGAAGGTTCCTGTAATTAATAATAGTGAAAAATCCCAAATAGCGGCAGATTCAAACAAACCATAAAATACAAATGGAATACCCAAACCAAGGATTAAACTCATAGATAAAGATAAGGCCACTCCTAAATACTGACCTAAAAATATTGACGATCTCTTAAGTGGTTGTGCTAATAAAAGTTCAGTAAATTCTTTAGAATTATAATAATACATAACACCAAATATGGTTCCTATTAAAGGTACGAGTACTATAATAACATTCATTAAAGTTATTACTGCTTTTGATAGATTGTTATTTAGAAATAATAATACAACACCAAGCAGCAAATAAAATGCAAAGTATACGTAACTCCAGCGGCTTCGCATCAAATCGTAAAAACTATATTTTAATATTTTAAGCATGATTATCTATTAATATTGATGCAATTGCATGTTCGAAGTCTGGTTGATTTGTTTTGTTTTTTAATTCGTCTATTGTTCCCTTAAAATAAATTTCTCCTTCTAACAGAAAGACAATTTCGTCTGAAATTTCCTCAACAAAACTCATAATATGTGATGTAATTAAAATGGTTTTTCCTTTTGCTTTTTCAGATTGAATTAATTCTTTTAATCTAATTAACGAGATTGGGTCCAAACCAGTTGTAGGCTCATCTAAAATAATTAATGGACTATCGAACATAAAGGTTAAAACAATATTTACTTTTTGTTTTGTACCACCTGATAGGTTTCCCAATTTTTTATCTAAAAAGGGGTCTAAATTAAAAAGTCTAATTAAATATTCGTCTTGTTCTGTATTTTCTCTCAAGTCTTTGATCATCTTAATGAGTTCTTTCACTTTAAGATTACTCGGAAAATTCGCTATTTGAGGTAAATAATCAATCTTGTTTCTATATGTCGAATTGCGTTTTATGTTTTCACCGAGAACAGAAATAGATCCTTTATTTGGAATCACCATTCCTAAAATAGATTTTATTAATGTAGTTTTTCCAGAACCATTTGGCCCAAGAACCGCAAAAATGCCGCCTTCATTAATTGTTAAATCAACACCACTTAACACAATGTTTTTATTAAACCTCTTATGTAAGTTCTCTATTTTTACCATTCTATTTTTTTTATTGAAGGAGAATTATCTAATAAATTATCTGGCGTAAAAACGGGAGAAACTTTTTCAGAAAAATCTATAATATCTATAAATAAACTACGTAATAAAATAATAGTTTCTGGCGTTCGGTTTACAATGTAAGAAAATAGTTTTACAGGCCTGTAAGGCACATCTCCAATACCATTTTTATCTAAATCGTAACCTGTATAATTACTCCAATAGTTATGATTAAATTCATTATCATTTAATTTACTATTATAAGAAATATCAAAAGAGTTATACAAAAAATTATTATTATTAAATCTGTTAGCATAACACGCTCCACGTACTTTCATTGCCCAGCCATTTCTAATAAAGTTATTGTTTTTGTAATTAATCCTATTGGTGCCTTCAATATTGATTCCAATAGTATTCTTTTCAAAAGTATTTCCTATTATTTCAGCATCATTTATCTCTTTTAAAAGTAGCCCATAAGATGCAGAACCCCAGTTTTTTTGAAAAATATTATTCAGCATTCTTATTTTTTTTGAGAACATTACAGCAACACCGGCACCATTATTTTCAAAAGTATTATCTTCATAAAGATCATTATTAGAAAACATAAAATGTAACCCATAACGAATGTTATTTGAACTTACATTATTTTTTATACTACAATGCTCTGCAAATTCTAAATAAATACCATCTCTAACGCGTTGAATAAAGTTATGCTCTATTAAAATATTATTACTATACCATAACTGAATACCATTACCAGAATTATACTCTACTTCTGCATCGCCTATTATTTTATTATGATAAATTTTACCATGACTTGCTTTTTCGAGGTAAATTCCAAAAAATAGTTTTTCTAATACAACATTCTGAATGACAAAATTCTTACTCCTTTTTACTCTAATAGCTGCAAAATCTTCGGTATAGCTAGTTCCTACATTAATAATAAACAATCCATCAATAGTAACATTATCTGAAGTAACAGTAATTATTTCGCCTCTTAACTCACCATCAATTATTGGGTAATTTTCACCTATAATCGTTAGTGGTTTATCGACAATAATATTGTATTCTTTATATGTTCCCTTTTTTATTAGAAGCGTATCGTAATCTTTTGCAATAGCAATAACTTCTCTAATCGAAGTGTTTTTACAAGTATTACATACCTCAATTGTTTCAGCAGATAAATTAAAGCCTAAAACAAATAAAACTAAAGAAATTATTGCTTTGCTCATTTATTCTAGACGAACAATTAATTCTTCCCAAGAGTACAATTCTCCATCTTTTTCTTTTTGAGTTTTAACTGCTTCATCTTCATCTTTAAAAGCAGAAAGGAAAGCTCCCATAGGGCTTGGAATATTTTCACTTATTAAAAATGTAGCGTGTGTTGCATCAATTAGAACTTCAGGTTCTGTATAATTAATAGATAAATATAATTCTATAGTAGAAGTATCAAACTCATCTAAAAAACGAATCATACATTCGGTAGCATCAAACTTATATACTTTTCCTTTTTTGGTAACAATCTCGGCAGCATGAAGCTTATCTACTATCGTCATTTTACAGTAATGGCAACCGTCATTTCCATAATCAATTGGTTTTGGAGAGACATTACAACTGAAAAAAATCAATAATAATGGAAGTATTAAGTAGTATTTTAGTGTTTTCATGTTTTAGTGTTTTATCTATTCTAATCCTTTCAAAAGGAAATTAAATATTTACCTTTAATGCGATTAGGAAGAAATTTTATTATTTTTCTTACCAATTAAATATGCTATAAAAGAAGTTGCAATACCCAACCCTAAAAAGTATGCTCCTAATCTTGGATAAGAGTGTGCTTTAAAGTTAAGAATATCTTTTGAACCAAACATTGGTGGTTGAAAACCCATTTGAGTCCCATCTGAATTCGTGAATTTTAAAATAGCTTTTGGATCTAGATTATGACCATAATCATGTTCCCAAAGATAAAAATCGTACATACCTGCTGCACTTAATGCTATCATTAAAATAAACCAATATAAAAACCATTTGTAGTTTCCTTTAAGAGCTACAATTAACCCTATGATAACTGTAATAATTATTCCAATAGGAAATATTTTAAATTCAGGAATAGCATCTGGTATATATTTCATACCTACATAATGGTTCATTAAGTTGATATTTTTAATATCATGAGGATTCGCATCAGAGAAATCGTTTATATGAATATACATTCCTAAAGGAGTTGGATATTGTGGAGCTTCAAGCGTAATTTTCCA
>JGI24723J26617_10000056_pt1 | contig 129256 bp, 109 predicted proteins | sample Cruoilmetagenom6_FD_26617 | JGI IMG/M metagenome (IMG submission 26617) | reverse complement strand
ACCTAGTTGATGTTGAACGAGACGCTCCCCTAGGAGATCACTGGGCGTTAAATTACAATATGAGACTGACATATCAAAAGCCGGAGTTTGATCCGATCACTAACCCTGGTGGGAATAGCCCAGATCCGCTTGAACCTGATGAAGAACTTGTAAACGAAATTGTCTTCATTAGCAGTACTGGGCGCGCCGATCGGTATAGCAAGTATGAGCCGAGTGGGCCTAAGCTCGGGCTCTCTACTGAAGCGAATTATTCAAACGATCACTTCGCACGAAAAATTGTCTACACATACGGCGATGAGCCTGTATATCTTTATGAAGCTGATCTAACAGTTTACGAATTTTTTCCAGCGTATCAAACAACACATACGAACTTTGAAACTACAACAGTTCGATTGCCATTTGCGGGACGATTGAAATCGATTACCGATCGGAATGACAACCAAATCACATTTTCTTGGGAAACAGTTAATGGAGTTGAAAGAATTGATTATGTCACCGATACGCTCGGGCATCCAATCAACTTCATTTACCACAACGAAACTTATCCAGGATATTCATCTCCACTTGCCGGGATGACATTTACGGAGCCATTTAAAGAACAATTGTTGTGGTTGGTTGCAGATCATGCAGACCGCGTCGTTCAGTTCGATTACGTATTTGTAGATACTTCAGGATTAAACGTTGATGCTCCGTTGCTTTCGGAAGTAACTCTACCTGCAATTAAAAACTCATCTAGTTTTAATCTACCTGCCGAGCATGCAAGATTCCCGAGTGGTTCGAGTTGGAACTATGAATACAAGCCATCGGTGTCGTCAGACGGAATCTGGCGCGGCCGACTGCTCACAAAGATTACCAATCCCAATGGGGATGTGACACTTGAGAATGAGTACAACGAGTTCGGAGAACAGGAGAATCCAAATACACTCCGAGTACTCCGTCAAATATATGGTGACGCAGAATACAACTACATGTTGACAGATTTGAATGGGAACTATTTCAACATTTCCGGTGATCTCGATATCCAAAGCGATTACTTTGTTTGGGTCAATGATCGTCGGGGTGCGATTACCAGATTTAAGTATTCAGGCGAGTCAGGAACAGGTTTTTACCGTCAACTGCTAGAGATTGTCGAGTATGAGGGATTTGTGTCTGATCCCAAACGGAGTACGTGGGCTGAACTCGATAACAACGGAAACATACTTCAGTGGAGGTATTTNAGTCCAAACTATCAAAATTCAGAATCTCAATACAACTCACCTGTTACCCATAATGGGCCATTGAATAGCGATGGGAGTCTCGCGTATAAGAAGTATGTTGAGACATTCGATACAAATGATAACTGGGTGCTGTTTGGTGGAACATCAGCAAATGGTGATTCATGGCAACAAGATCCGTGGCGTGCACCGCAAGGCAACTGGCCAGGATCATCGACTACCGATCCTTTGAGATGGGGTGCTGTTGAAAAGAGAACGAAAACTTCTGATGATGGCACTGAATCAATCACCGAAGAGTGGAGATACAACCTGATATTAACAGGTGGGGGTAGTGGGTGTGGATGTGGTACATCTGGATTAGATACTGCTTATAAAGATGGTAATGGGTATGTGACAGTCAAAGAATACGATTTATCAACAGGTGATTTGTTGAAGATCTACCACGATCTTCCTCCATCCGTAGATATTGATATGTTACCAAGCAATCCAGAAAATCTTGCTGCGGCAATCGATTCATACACTTACAATCAATATGGGCAGGTATTGACACATGAGCACCCGTCAAAGCTAGGGCTCGATTCCGATGGGGACCCAGCCTTGGTGCCACTTCGAGTAGATCAGTTTGAATACTACTCCAATGTTAATGATTCTAACAACTACGGACGTTTGCACAAAGTCCATGTCGATGTGAATGGATTTGATCTTGTCACGACCTATGAGTATGACGCTATCGGCAACGTGATAAAGATCATTGAGCCGAGCGAAGTCGATGATCTGGGAATTGTGATACAAACTGGAGACATTAGTACATACCTGTACAATCAAAGTTCGCAACTCGTACAGGAACAGCACTTTGATTGGACCGGGTTGGATCTCTACTCACAAACAGATTATTTCTACGACAAAAACGGAAATATGGTCCGGCAAGAAATCAAGAATATTAATGAGAACTTAGCGGTTGCTGCGAACGAATCGATCACATCTATTTATGAGTACGACGAGCATGATTTTAGAACTGTTTTTTCTCAGGAAGCAGGAGTCTACTCAGGCGTGTTCGAAGATTTGGAACTCATTGGAGACACCTCAGGTAGATTTGATGCTCCAGAAACAAATGATTTGTTTGTGACGAAGAAGTTTGTATATGACGGCGGAAAAAAATTGATTGAAGTTCAGTTTGGTGAAGCCGTCAATGGCATTACAACCAATCAAGTATCTAATATAGTTCAGTTTGAATATGATGCTCGTGAACTGCTTGTTAAGAAGACGCAGGGCCAAGGAGCGGCATCGCCACTTGTTACAGGGTACGAATACGATGACAAGGGGCGGCGCATCGAGACAACTGTAAATCCAGGTATTGCTGCGACAGAGCATTCAACACAGTTTGTTTACGACGCCTTCGATCGTTTAGTCAAGCGTGTTGACCCGCTCCTCAATGAATATGTATTCGAATATGACGATAATCATAACCCAATTTTACTTCAGGTACTGGGTCCAGTTTTAGAGGACACTCATACTGCAGCAGGGAATGTAGTACTTGCTGAGGTGGCTCGTGTGTACGGTGCGCTAGATCTTCTAGATACTCAATCGGTAGAAGTGTTTGATTATAACTACTCCCCGCCAGGAGTTCCTTTACCGGCTTCTGCTCCTCAGGTCACAACGTATTCGTACAATACAGATTCGTCAGTACGCTCTGTCATGTCGCCTGCAGGTAATGGAACTACGAATACCGAGAACTCATATTACGACACTGCTTCTCGACTAGAGTTCAACGAAGATATCGCGGGTAACATCACGCAATATTCATACGATGCAGATTCAAATGTATCTAAGATGTCACAGACTGACATCTCATCATTGGATGGATCAGTCGAAATATTTGAGGTGCTTTATGAGTATGACGCACTTAATCGTCCAGTTGTGATGGTAGATGGTGTTGGCAACCGCACTGAATCAAAATTTGATTCTCGTTCAAATACGATCGAGATAGAAGATGCTCGGAACAAACTGAATTTGTACACATATGACTCAATGAGCCGGCTTGTATCAACATCGCTTGGCAATGGGACAGTGACAACAGCCAAGGGGTATGACGCTTCAAGTAGGCTTATCTCAGAAGTCGACGCCAATGGGAACGAGACAAAATATGAGTATGATGGCTTAAATCGATTGACTAAGATCATCATGCCGGATGATGAGTTCTATCAGGCTCAGTACGACTCCTTTGGTAACATGAGTCAATACACTGATGCTCGAGGTGTAGTAGTTACTCAGAATTTCGATCTGAATAACCGGATTTACAACCGAGTAATCAATGATTCGGCTGTGCTTGACGATTCGGGAGCGTACGTAGGCATTCCTGGAACAGCCAGCGAGGATTATACTTATGACGGTCTTGGCCGTTTGCGTACTGCTGAGAATGATTTTTCTAAGATTACACGAGAGTACGATTCACGCTCCAATGTCATCCGCGAGCTTCAGAATATCGATTCTGCTGGTGGCTTCCCAATAGCGTCAGATCGTGAAGTTAGCTATCAGTTTGATCTCGCCAACAACACTACCCAGCTGACCTATCCAGGCGGCCGTGAGATCTATCGTACATTCGATGCGTTGAATCGCATGGTAGGTATTTTCAATGATGATCAATTTGCGGATCCGATTTCAGAGTTTGAATACACTGGTCGTCGTTTACAACGAAGAGAACATGGAAATGGCACTCGCACGGATTATGTATTCAATGGAATCAACAATGGTTCTAACGGTGTGACCAATGCTGCAGGTGATTTCGGATTCGGACGCGTTTCTAGCATTTCAACAACAAAGGTTTCATCTGGGAATACGCTCGATGCGTTTACATTCGCGTGGGACGAGACACAGAATCGAACTCTTTACAACGATACAGGGTCAGGGATGAAGAACCGGCGTGAACGCACATTTGGATATGATGATGCAAATAGATTGGTCAGTACTGATGTCGATTTCCCTGATCCGTTGACTGATAACACTTCTCCAACCAACAACGGGATCACTTCATACACACTTGATGGTGTTTATAACCGAACAGATGTGAGTGGGTTTGAGAGCAATGGTGCTCCGATCGGTGCATACACCCAAGCTGGTGATCAGGCAAAGAACAATCAATACACTTTGACTCCTCGAGCCGCCGGCGGAGAATGGATCAACTTCCACGACGAGAATGGCAACTTGATTCAGAAGTACCAAAGTACGATCGCCGATTTTAATGGTGATTATACTGTTAACTACTTCGATATTTCAGCGTTCCTTACGGCCTACAACGCTTTGGATCCTACTGCAGATGTCAACAATGATGGAAGCTTCAACTTCCTTGATGTCAGTGCGTTCCTGGGTGAGAACTCGGCACTTGATAACACACAGCTTGAACAGTGGTATTACTCTTATGACTTCAGGAATCAGTTGATTGAGGCCAAGCAAGTATTTGGGCCGACAGATATGACCTTACGTTCGATCAATACATACGATGCTGCAGCGAGACGAGTGATAGAATCGCTCGATGCAGATGGTGATGGGTCGGTCGATACTGAGAAGCAGCTAGTGTATGGCTGCAACTCTTTGTGGGAAGTTATAGAACAGATTGATATCGCAACCGATACGACTATATTGACTCATGTCTATGGCTTGGGAATAGATAATGAAGTAAGTTATCAATATGAAGAATTGAGTGGGCTAGTAGATATTTGGGCTCATCGTGATGATCTCAACTCGCTGACGAGTATCACCGATTCGAATGGTGATGTGCTCGAACGGTATGAATACGGCGACTATGGGAAAGTGCTATTTCTCGACGCTACAGGGATATCGATTCCATCTACTAGCTACCAAGCGATCCATCTATACACTGGTCGATCTTTGATTACTGGAATCGGGATGTACGATTACAGATACCGAGTGATGGAACCAGAAACAGGACGATTTATACAGCAAGATCCGATCGGATATGTCGATGGGATGAATCTCTACACCTATGTAGGCTTAAATCCGTTGAGCTATTTCGATCCGCTTGGTCTTTTTTCCTTCAGGTATGACAATACATTCACTGGCACTCAAAAGAAAATGTTGGATGACTCAAGAGATAGAATCCGAAAGAGATTGATAGATCTTAATGATCAAATGGATTCGATGAGCGAATGCATGAAAAATGAGTTGTTTAAAAGAGGTGGTGCGTTAAGAGAACTTCGGAAAAAATTGCGAAAATTGAATAACGCATTCAAAAATGATAGTGGGCCACTTCAGCTTGGTGGACCATTAGTGCCCAAAGTTAAATTTGATCAACAACCATTTCCTAATATTTACGCGGAATCGAAAGTTTTATTCCGCGCCCATTGGATAGATGACCATTCATTGTCTCTAAACTCAAGCCCTACGAATCCTAAAGGCGTATGGACGAGCTGGGAAGATGGAGTACTAGACTCAACAATCTTTCACGAGTTAATGCATTGGGCAGAAGGTTTCCTTGGAAAAAACAAAGACGGAGACTACACGGCCGATGACCCACATCTTGCTGAGGATTTGATGCGTAAAGACTTTGATGATCTTTATGAGGCTCATCCTATCAAGGTAGCAATTAATGCAGCGAAGAAAAAATGCAAAAAAGGATGTGAAGAATGAAACGATTTAACCGTTCATATTTCTTATGGATTGTGCTGGTTTTATTTGTTGTGATGTGTTTCATATTCACTTTTGGACAAGCACGCTGCAGTCTGAATCTTATGGATGGCGAGGAACGCTGTAGTTATTTAATCTTTGGAATTGGAATAAAGGATAAGGTATCCAAAGGCTCACTGATTGACTCTCCAGTTGTTGTAGAGCAACAAACTAGTATAGAAGTTCATTACGCACATCGGTTAGTCTCTAAGCGGCACCACTTGCACTCTGGAAGCAGAACCGCACTGGGCCGCTTTCTATCTGTATTGAAACTGAATGAGCTTGATTTAAATGATTCACATGTTCACTCGGCTCGCACAGAGTTCGCTGAATTTCTACACAATAATCCAGGTGATAAATTTATCGAGTTGAAAAACGGATCTCGTATCCTTGTGTTGGATAAAGCAACAAGTGAAGATAATGCCATCTGGGAATTTGACTTACTATCACAATGATCAGCTGGCAGTAGCGAAAATAGTGGCCCTGCAACTTTGTGCACTAATTGGACGATTGTTTTAGCGCCCGCTCTCTCACTAAGATTCTTATCTCAAGTCTATTTGAGTTTTGGAACTGGTGTAGTAAAGGACGAAACCCATTATTTCATATGTAATGACAGAACCAATTTTGATTCTGCTCCTGAATCGGATTCGATAGCACTTAAAGCGGCGAATGAACCCGCCGAGCCAATACATGAATCCAAATGCTACAAGCATCGACAGAAGACCTAGACACGCCGCCCACCATTGGGGCTTGATAGTGAGTATGAACCACTCAAGCCAGCCGTAGATGTTGAAGTCGAACTTCTTTTAAAGCAAGATCGCTAGTGCGATTGCTATACCGAATACGGTGTACGATCCCCAAGGTGTACGTTCATTGGCGGTCATAATATGATCCTTGCAAATCTATAGATGGCCCAAAGCCACACCATGATCACATACGCGAGATACAAACAGGCAACTGCTTTGACAATCCAAGAGGCAGCGTACTCATCGAAAAAATCATCTTGATCAATATTGAGCTTTTGGAGAATCAATCCGAATAATCCGAGCGGGAGTATTGGGGCCATATGAATGAGGATCAGTACAGCGATTAGGCCGATCCATTCCCGCGAGAACAATCCTGCGAGCCAGTCAACCGGGAAGAATAGAATGTGGGTCAATTCGCTCAAGCTGAAATTTCCTTAATCTAGAATGTTGTTTTCAAAGAATTTGGCATCGTCATGTCCCTGTTGACCTATGTGCAAAGATGTTACGTCATCTTCTAGCATTAACAACCTTACGGCTTTCTGTTTTGTGTTGCCTGCCTTTCTGAACATACATCCGTACCATGCATTCGTCATATTTATGGAAACAAGATCTGAGTTGTTTCCTCCCTTTAGTGATGCGAAATAGCAATCTCTCAAATAGTCACAATTTGTTTTGTCGTAGCCAAAACCCAGCACCACGACTCTAGCGGTTTCTTTGAAATAGCTAGTAACTGTATTACTATTCTGGTTTTCCGCTCTAGTTGTTGTTAATAGTTGTAGGGAGGCAAGTGCCTTACTAAACAGTTTTACATTTCTTTCAGGCTCAATGTATGGTTCGTGCCCAACAAATTTAAATTCAGATTCAAATTCTCCTAACTTCCCGTAAACATGGCAAATTTTCATATTCTTTACGAACTTGGTTGCATCATTTGTATTGAAATTTAAATTGTGAGTAAGGGAATTGAAAATGAAAAATTCTAATACACGATCGTAATTGAATGTGATAAAATTATGTTTTTTAAGTTCATTTAGTGTATCGCCAGATTCGGCCATTCGGTTCCAGATGGATCTATACACATTGCTTTGTATGTTTTTGTGAAATGGGTTGATTGAGTTATTAGCCATACCAACTTCATGTCTCAGCATTACGAGAGCGATGCATGCTGCCGCGATTTTTCCGTACCGAGAATTGTCTTGAACAAAGCGATCAATGGAGTCAAGATTTCCTCTTTTGAGATCGCGTAAAAAATTGAATAAATCAATTCGAGCAAAATCAGGTATGGTAGATTCGAATAGTTCGAAAACCCATTCTAATTCATTATGGGCTGCTGCATGTTCCAGTTCTATGACTTGCTTTAGTAGACCGAATCCGGATGGAAAACCAAATGGCATGCTGACGCCTGCGCCAAGTACGAATGTTGTTGGTTTCAAATTAGTGCTCCCAATGCGAGATTGCCATGTCCCAAGATCAATCCTTCTTCGGAGGCGGCTGCTTTGGTGGTTGAGCGGGCGTTCTTCCCGGTGAAGTNTTGGGGTTGATCTCTCTTGCTGGTCTTTGAGGTGACTGTGGGGGTGTTCTTCCCGGCTGGGCTTCGATTTTCTTCAACTTGAACTCCTTTATGGTACTGGCTTGTGATTACGGATGCAGTCATTGTCAGGACACCAAATGCGAATAGCGCAGATATCAAAATGATTATCTTTATGCGCCTCACGTTCTGTGACGATTGTTTCTGATATTCGATTTCGTGAACTTTGTTTGTATAGTCGGGATACTTGGAGTAAATCTGTTCAATAACAGTTCTCTTTTGCTCGCATTGAATATAGCTTGCAACCTTACCATAAATCGAAAGGATTATCGCGAGTGCGAAAAGTGAGATCGCAATTCCTGATAGCACATCGTGATTCCCGATTGTTCCTAACCCTTTGATACCTGCGCCGAGGACGAAGCCGCCGCTCGAAAATGTTAGAAGCCATTTGTCTAGATTCGCGTGACTTTGAAGTGAATCGTCGTAGGCGAGATTGCGATCCGCAAGGTACCGATCATACTCGTTGACAGGTTCTTCAGCTTTCAGGCGGGAGTTTCGTAATTTTTTATAGATCATAAGCATTTTGTAATTACACCATCATTCGCTATTTATAGATTATAACATCTTTTAATTTCATTGGTGGTTCTAATTTGTCAAATTTTGGAATGCAGAGAAAGCATCGCATTTATTGGCTTGCCCATCACTTTCCCTACTTCATCTCAAATTCATACACCCAAACCCAAGGGTTCGGCGTGATCTTGTTGGGCAACCCCCGATGCTCAACTACGCGAGCCTCGCCGAACCAGGGGAACGACTCATAGCCAATGATTTTTTATTGCGTTTGAACGGCGTAGNCTTCGCATTGATCGAGTCCCAGAGCTCAGCAATCGATTCGACGGTGTCCTGTTGATAGCTTCCATACTGAACCGTCGCAGCCTGCTCAACGCCCTCGACCAAGCAATCCTCAAAGCAAATATCTTGAACCGGCTCAACGCGAACCTTAACAACCCCCAAGAACAACCATCGCGCCTCACTCGGCATATGAATCGACGGCTTCCATATGATCTCGCTCTCGTCGGGGATGTTCTCATACCCATCAGGGAAGCAGCTCGGATAGTCCGCACGATACAAATATATTTCCGGAGAACAGTTAATCTGATTCGACCATGCCTCGCGCACATAGAGCGTGTCGCCAACGCTGCCGTTGGGTGATGCCCCCATAAGCCGATCCGTATTGATGTCATTCCAACGCATCTCACGATCACGAAAACACCAGTCATACCCCCGTGTATCGGATCGCCCCAACTCTGTGACCTTGCCGAATCCAGTGAGCCGATTGACATTCCGCTAGCTCTGCGTTTTCCGACCCGCCAGAATCGCCCTAATACAAAATCGGAAACTCTTTACTCGTTGTATGTATTGTCTTTCCCCTTCCATTCTTCAATCATCCCTAGATTGATCTGGTTCATTGTGTAGTCTCGGACACCGATCACGTCTGCCAAGTCGCCGCCCTTGTCGTCTGCTGCCCATCTCTGTGCTTAGAGCGGATAGGTGAATTCAGCGTGCGTCTTGCGACGATCATTCTTAGAACCCCGTGTCCAGTCATTCCCGCTTAGACTTGATACATCACATGTCAGATTGTCCATTGAATTGTTGAATTTCCAGCCGGCACTTTATAGCAAGTCTGCGCAGGCCGGACTCGCAGAGCCTTATGAGTCCGTACATGAGAGGGTTAGAGCTGTTGATCCGATCTTGGGACATACTCCAGATCACATCTAGCTTTCGATTCAAACGCTGGTTACTTCATCAATCAAAGGAGATCCATCATGAATGATCTACAAAAAATCATCGCGGGTTGAGCCAGGCCGTTCGAAGGTTAACACATCCGTCACTATCAGTGGTCCGTCACTTAGCGATCCGAAATTCGGTAAGGAGGTATATATCAACATCATGACCAGTGCGATCCATACCAACGCTCTTTCAATTCGGATCGAACGAATGATCGATGGAATCGATTAGGGTCAGGCATCTAACGGATTTGTCGAACATTTGTTTATTGGTTTTGAACACTCATGATCCTGCTTAGGAGAAGTTGATCATACAGTTCGTGCTAGCACACTCACGCGCGATGCAACTAGCAAACCTGGCATTGTCGCAAATTAGCATTGAACAGACTCGCATGAATGTCTAATCAGAATTCGGTAAGTAAAGAACATTCACTCGCTATTCCGCTACTGAGTTTTGTTAAATGCCGTAAATCACCTCTCGTGCCGCCCGTAACCGAATTTCAGCCTCTGTGTTTGTTTGCTGGATTGAGAGAATGATGGCCAATTCAAACTCATTCTTGATCATTAGATCTAGCCAGCTGAATATCGGCTCTCCTAGAGTGGCCAACCCCTCAGCCAAAACGGCTGTTCGAGTCGTTTCACCTGCCACCCTAGCATTTCGAAATGCCCAACTGTACGCCATGGCGATCTTCTGTTCAACGACAGTCTTGTCCCTGGAAGGTCGCTCGGCGAGATCACACAATTCCTGCAAAAATTTGTCACATCTGTCGAAGTCCGAACCANTATAATTAATCACATTGGCTAGCCCGTCAGCGAGGTGTTCACGAACAATCCAGCTGCTGAGTTCGTATTTAGGCATTTCTTCGTGGATTATTCGTAGTTTGCCCAACAGCACATCTGCACGGACTGATTCACGCTGCTGCAATGCGTTGGAGATCNATGCACGGTATGAATCAGCGAGATGAGTATTGAAAACCAAGTCGTCGGGATGCTCTTCATAGATCGCTCGCAATTTGCTTAGCAGCACAGCTGCACGAGTGAGGTTTGGTCCGCAGTCTGCGATTGCCTCGTTCAGTCCCCAAGTGTAATGATGTTGGAAGGAATCGATCTCTCGTAGTTCCTCCAGCAATCCGTCGGCGCGAGNAAAAATCTGGTCCGCAATGATCGATTACAATGTTTATACCAGCGGCAAGGCCGTCGAAGACTGGCTTGTCCTCAGGGTACTGCTCAGCAAGTCTCCGCAATTTGTCAAGCCATATGATCATGTTACCGAAATCTGGTTTTTCGTCAATGATGGCATCAAACAGCGAGTTGCCTCGGGGAAAAATTGAACCATTGAAGGCAATCGCGTTTCGTAATGCCCATGCAAACTTTCCTCGGTTTTTTGCATCATCATCATGTACCACTGTCATTGCTTCGAACTCATTGAGCAAAGCAAAGAGCCGCAACTGCTGAGGCTTATCGTTACGGATGAGGGCTTTGGAAAATGAGTTGATAACTGAGTCCCCAAATCGATGACGCACAGACTTGTCTTGCGGCCGTAATCGCGATGCAGCGAGGAATGCATCGGCGGCGTTGGCATATTGCCTATCAAAGTACAGCCGATTCCCTTCTGCTTTTCGAATCTCAAAGATTCGCTCCGCGTCCGCCTCGTACAGACGGTCTACGGCAGCTTTGTACTTAACGATTCCTAAATCATCATCGGTACGCAGGGCAATCTCATAGAGTGCAAGCACGGCTTCGCGGTCATCTTCCTTAGCGAGTGCTTCGAATCTAGTGCGCAACCATTCATAGGTGGAGCGATCCTCTTCGGTCAAGGGTATTCGCTCCGGGGCTTCCTCGCCCGATTCGATCGGTGTGATAATCTCGGCATCTCTCGCATCGACTCTATCGTTCAGTTTTGCANGCTGAACTCTCATATCCTCTTGCCCAGTGATGAGTTCATCGAGCTTACTCAATACGAGATCAACCTTTGCATCAATTCCAATGAGTTGAGTATTAATCGTACCAAGCAGGACGCCTTGATCTGGCGAAACCGGTAGGGCATTAGCCAGGAGTGAAAACGTCCAGCCCGCTAGTGGCATGAGAAGCCAACGTATATGTTTACCTCTGCGAGTCTGCCAAGCGAGGTAGCCGAGCAATAAGGCAATTAATAATAGACCTGTAGGTACACAGACTGCTCGCCTTGATGACAAGCCAAAAAGTACAATCCCATCGACAAACAGTAGCGCTACCAGCAGCCAAACCACCCACGCACGGAAGATCGGTTGGTGTGTCTGGACGAGGGCTGTTTCAAGAGTGACTGTTGAACGAGACCAATATTTAAGAACAAACGGGCGAATCAATTGGCTAAGCCCGAAGCCCATTGATCCCAGCGCTAAAACCACATGACCCCAAATCGAAAATGCCAACCATGATGCACTTAGCCAGCCAAGCACGCCAAAAACTGGCATTAGCAGGAAGACAAATATGAAACTCCGGCGAGTGGTCCCGATCCGTGGATTGAGTTTGCTACCGGTATGTGATGTTGTTTTCAAGTCAGAGGTCACAACCAGAGTCTATAGAATTTTCAGCTTACTTTCCGCAACGATCTGATAGGATTTAATAAGTAAGTGGCGCTTTCCATTTAGCGCCGGTAAGCAGGGAATAAAGGACTACAATAATTTACTAATGACAATCATACTTTTGCTGTGGCCAAAATAATCAGCTTTGACCTCTCATTTCCGAGTAGATCCCTTTTTTGATGTCGGTCGCTTTCGTGATCTGCCTTGCCCCTCGCTGTTAAGCATTTTTTCAAAGTCATTGAAGTCTGTCAGACGACACTNCACACACTGTCGATGTATCGTTACGAGTACCGTGGCTTCATCCAAAAGAAATATCGGTGTACTAACCGGGACCCAAGTTTTTTCGCTTAGGCCCCTTAGGCTCCAAGAGACAGCACACCCGTACCTGAACGCTGGACTGTCTCCGGATCACTTCTCGATGGTCATTGTGGAGGCAACCGCGATTTTTTATAAACATCCCACGGGTGTTGGGTCACTCGAGCTGAGCGTACGGTGTGACACAATTCTGGAGACCCACACGCATGATTATGTAAGCTAGGCGGAATCAGGTGTGCTCTACTATGAACAACTTTCAACGAACGCACTCAAGAATGCGCTCACATCAAAGAAGTTTAACACGCCGTCACATGTGAAGCCTGTGAGCGGAGCGTGCGCAGAGAAGGCTGAGAGGAATGCGGAAACATCGAAGATCGTCGTCCGTGAGATCTGGATGAAATGGATTTAGTATACAACCAACCTCAAAGACTTATGCAGCTCCCGAATACATAGTTCAACTATTGTTCGATTACATATCGGTCAGTTATCAGTTATCATTGAACCTTAAATACAAAATGAACACATATGCAATCTACAGGAGTCGCAGCTTTGTTCGGTATGGTATGATCAATAAAATACGGGTTTGTGGGTAGCCACCTACACAAACGAGCAAATGCGGCTAAGCAATTCACCTTCCAACCGAGCTGCATTGGTTTGCCCCAGGAAGGGAAATCAAATGATTGGCAAAGCGTCGCCATCACGCCGTGAGGGGCTCGTCAAAGATGCCCGTAAAATCATCGAATGTGATCATGGTTCATTCACAAAAGCTGGGTATCGGCTATGCAATATATTTTCAGAAGAGCGTTTAAAAGAGAGTGATCTTTCAGGCATTTGGGAAGGTAAGGCTTCAAATGAACTGGTCTTTCCTCGGCTTGATAAGGCTCGTATGGCAGTTATCGCACAGGAATACCCCTTAGGATTTCCTGACATGCTATTCGAAGAACCCATGAGCCTGAAAGACCGCAAACTATCGGCAAGCATGGTGGTGCTTACGCTCGTGCTTTCGATTGACCCAGATGTCAACGAGTATGTTTCTATCGAGATGTGCCCCTTTGCGGCATTGCCTTGGGAATGGGGTGAGGATGTGCCGGGATTCCTCGGAAGGATGATGTTCGGATGGCAATCAAGCGAGCACAATACTGTTAATAGTCCGCCGGGTGAAGTGCTCGATTTGTTTGAGCGTGCGATTTGGAGTGCACGAACTGGGNATGTGATGCCCGATGGGCTGACCTCTTATGTCGATGAAGCATTAGTGGAAAACGATGAGAGAGTTACTAGCAATGAACTTGCTAAACCATCCTCAGATATTGATCGTAGAAAAGCCACGTGGTTCGCTACAGCAACCAGAGATGGTTTGTACCCCGATTTACTCAGAGTAGCTGTAAATGAGAAGCGATTGACCATGAGTCGTAAGGTCTCAAATCGATGGCATCATTCTGTTTTAGAGGTCTGCCAACAGTATCCAGAATACGAAATAGCGATCAATCGAGCGAAGGAAAGCGAAGGGGGCGTAAGCGAACCGAAGAACTGACCAAGATTAGGTTAGTTCATTGCTTTATACTGTAATGCTCATAGTATGAGGCAAGAATTACTTACTACATTCGTTCCAATCAGGCGAGCAGCATCAATCTTCGGTGTTCCGCTCTCTTGGCTTCAAGCTGAAGCCAAGGCTGGGCGTATACCTGCAATAAAAGCAGGGCGCAGATGGTTGATTCACCTAGATCGCACTCGTTCTAAACTCGCAGAAATTTCAGAACATGAAGGAGGTGCCGAGTGAACAACTGGCAATCTCCTGCACTGAACAAAATCTCACCTTCTGAACCACGCCTCACTTTTCGTAAGTGGGAAGCTGCAAAAGCCCTTGGCGTATCAGAACGCACACTTCACGACCTGCTCAAATCTGGGCAGATCAAATCGCTTAAGCTTAATCGAGCTGTGTTGATCCCGGTTGCTGAACTGGAAGCATTTATCTCACGGAATGTATCGAACGGGGGTGATGCATGAGCATTCCATCTGTTATTCAGCAAATTCTTGAAGCGCTTGAGTTAGATGGCTACACACCAGAGAAATCGGGTGGGGAATGGAAATGTAAATGCCCTGTACACAATGGAAAGAATCAAGACTTGAAAATTGGTGTGGGCACAAATGGTCAAGCTGTTATTTACTGTCGGTATCAATGCTCCGCCCAGAGCGTGCTCGAAGCAGTTGGCTTAGATTACTTAGTACAACCAAAGAAGAATAAGCTTCAAGGATCATCAAATGAAGTAACCGGAAGCCCTGTGCTTTTATGTATGGCTGATGTGCAAGCGCAGGAGATCAGTTGGCTTTGGCCTAGTCGGATTCCATTGGGTCGGCTGAGCCTACTTGTGGGGCGTCCCGGAGAGGGTAAATCATTTGCAACGCTTGACTGGGCCGCCCGAGTGAGTTCGGGACAGAGTTGGCCCGATGGTTCATCGTGTGAGGAAGGAAGTGTCCTATTAGTTTCGGCTGAGGACGATCCCGGCGACACCATCCGTCCTCGCCTTGATGCACACGATGCCAACCCCACTCGGATTCACATNCTCAAAGGTGTTCATGCTAAGAGCAAGCAAGGCAAAATGGTCGAAGGGTCATTCACTCTGGCTGATATCGATCCACTACGCCAAGCTCTCGATTCTATTGCGAATGTTCGCCTGATTGTGATTGATCCGATTGGCTCTTACATGGGCGGGCGCGTTGACGCACATCGGGACAATGAGGTTCGCGGTGTGCTGGCTCCTTTAGCAGCACTTGCACAAGAAATAGGTGCGGCAGTTGTGCTCGTAGCCCACCAACGCAAGGGAGCAGCAGTCAATCCAGATGATATGGTGCTGGGCTCAAGAGCATTTACAGGGCTTGCAAGATCGGTACTGCATCTGATGCGTGATCCAGATGATGAGAATCGGCGGTTATTACTCCCAGGCAAAATGAATCTATCTGAACCAGCACCGGGACTTGCGTTCATGATCGGAGGTAAACCCGCTCAGGTGCAATGGTCAACTGATGCCGTAAACATCACAGCAACCGAAGTACTCGCAAAGAGCAGCGGGGGGAACGGTGTGGGTGATGAAGCTGGAGATTGGTTGCGTGATGTGCTTAGCAACGGACCATTACCTTCGACAGATATCAAGATGATAGCTGAACAAGATGGGTTGGGTTGGCGAACTGTTGAGCGAGCGAAAAAACGAATCGGGGCGGTTGCAACTCGGGAAGGATTTGCAAACAACGGGCGATGGATGTGGGCAATGCCCTCCATAGACCGCCAAGATGATCCAAAGCCCGCCATAGATACAGTAGAAGGAGATGTGGCGGACAATGGCGGTGTATGCGATTGCGAGAACTCAGACAAGATGCCACCAATAGATTTTCACGGCATCAATCTAAATCCTGAAATTGGCGTTACTGATACGAATACAGTAGAATTCATTTTGGAAGGTTAAAAACAATGGCTTCACTTATACGAGACAAAGACGGCACTAAACGCATCCAATTCATGTTTTCTAAGGGCGATCGTCGCACGATCCGACTAGGCAAGATCAATGTGAAGACGGCGGAGAAATTTTTGGTTCGGGCCGAGCATCTGATCGCTGCTATTCAGACTGCGACACCAATTGACTCACAGACTGCCAGATGGATCGCAGAACTTCCTGACGAGACTTATGCCAAACTTGAGCATGTCGGCGTTGTTGATTCGCGAGAGTCGACGAAAAACCACACTTTGGGTCTGATGCTCGACGCATATTTTGAAACAATGAACGTGAAGGAATCGACGCGTATTCGATATGCCCAAACCAAGCGATTGCTCATTGAATACTTTGGTGAATCTCGCACGATTGATTCGATCACCACACTCGATGGCGACAAGTGGCGGTCGTGGCTATGTGATAGAGGATATGCCGAGGCCAAGATCGGGCGCGATATTCGTGGCGCTCGAATGTTCTTTAAGAAAGCTGTCAAGTGGGGAATGATTCAGAGCAACCCGTTTGAGGATGTGAAAGCAGGTCGAAAAACAAACCGTGCCAATTCGTTCTTCGTGACTCTTGACGCGACACACAATATCATCGAAGCGTGTCCTGATGCTGATTGGCGATGCATCGTGGCGCTCGCCAGGTTCGGTGGGTTGCGTTGTCCATCGGAAGTGTTGGGGGTTCTTTGGTCGGATGTCNATTGGGCAAACAACCGATTAAGAGTACGCTCACCAAAGACAGAGCATCATCAAGGGAAATCAGAGCGGATGGTGCCATTGTTTCCAGAGCTTCGTACGGTTCTGATGGAAGCCTTTGAGATCGCACCTGATGGATCTATGTATGTGGTAGCTCGCTATCGAGATTTGGGGACGAATCTGGGCACACATATGCGGCGGATAATAGGGCGGGCAGGATTAACTCCTTGGCCGAAGCTTTTCAACAACATGAGGGCAAGTCGCGCCACGGAACTGGCAAATATATATCCAGCCGCGCAATGCACGGCGTGGATGGGTCACTCGCAAGCGATCGCAGAGGCGCATTATCACATGGTTCGTGATGAAGATTTCAATCGTGCGGCATCGACACCGATCGCAGTAAATCGGCCCATTCAAAGTGGCGCAGAATGCGGCGCACATGTGGCGCAAAACGCAGCGCAGCAACAATCCGCAACTAACGGCAAAGAGGAGCAAGATGGAGCGCAAACTAAAAAGGAACCAGCACTTATGCTGATTCCTTCTGGTCTTTGCGGCTCCTTGCAGAACCATTTAATGGGCATACGCGGACTTGAACCACGGACACCGGCATTTTCAATGCCGTGCTCTACCAACTGAGCTATATGCCCATCTGCACCTTGCGGCACACTTGGGTTGAGGCAAGCCTCGGGGGTAACAATACGCATGAACCGGGCTGCGTCAACTGATTTCATCTGCAATATGCTCTATTGATTCTTCAATCTCGACTTTCGGACGCTGATTGGATCGGCTAAGATGATTACATGAGTGAATCCAATGCTGAATCAGCGAATCATGGGAGCCCAACGACCGAGAATCCTTTATTGGTTGTTGACAATCTCAAGACACATTTTCCAATCCGTTCAGGCTTACTCCAACGAGTCACGAGCCATTTCAAAGCCGTCGACGGGGTCTCGTTCCATATCAAGCCAGGCGAGACTCTCGGACTAGTAGGCGAATCTGGGTGCGGCAAGACAACAGTTGGTCGAACTCTACTTCGATTGCAACCTGCATCTGGAGGCCGAGTCATATTTGACGGACATGATGTATTCAATGCAGCAGGCAATGAACTCCAAAAACTTCGTCGAGATATGCAGATTGTTTTCCAAGATCCTGCAGGCTCACTCAACCCTCGCATGAGAATCGCTGCAATCGTTGGTGAGCCTCTAGTTATTCATGGAATGGTTTCCTCGAAAGCTGAGCTGCGTGAACGAGTTGAATCCATTCTTGAACGATGTGGAATGCCAAGAGCTGCTGCGGATCGATATCCGCACGAGTTCTCCGGTGGACAGCGACAACGAATCGGAATCGCAAGAGCACTTGCACTCGAACCAAAGTTTATTGTCTGTGACGAACCAACCAGTGCGCTCGATGTTTCGATTCAAGCGCAGGTAATCAATCTGCTGATGGATCTTCAAGAAGAGTTTAATCTCAGCTATCTGTTTATCTCGCACGATATGGCCGTGATTCAACATGTTTGCAAGAGAATCGCCGTTATGTATAAGGGCAAGATCGTAGAAGAGGGTACTCGAGATGCGATTATTGACAACCCTCAGCATCGTTACACTCAATCGTTGCTCTCAGCTGTTCCAGAGCCTGATCCGCATCGAAAAGCTGAACGAATCATTTTCGATGGTGGAGCAATGTAAAAAATGACCCCGATCCCAGGAATTAGCCCGCCGCGACCTGAGGAGCCACGGGCAAGATTCCTGTTGGAGCTTGCACGAGCTCTGGGAACTTATGGAACTTCCGCAAATCGACTTGAGGAAGTCGTTGCTGTATGTGCTGATGACCTCGGGTTACGAGCGCAGACATTTAGCACCCCAACCTCAGTCTTTGTTTCTGTTGAAAGCGAGCATGGATTATCTACCTACCTCGCTCGCGTGGTACCCGGCGAAGTGAACCTCTGTAAGATGATGCAAATCGATCGCTTGTTTAATCATGTGATCGATAACACACTTTCTCCAGAAGACGGCGTGAAAGAAATCAAGCGAATAGTTGAGCTACCGAGTGCTTACCCAAGCTGGATGACCATTGCTTCTTTCCTGATTGTGTCAAGCTGTGTGAGCTATTTCCTCGGAGGCGGCCCCAAAGAGTTAGTAGCTTCGGGGCTTGTAGGTTTAGTAGTCGGAATTCTCGTTTTGTTTACAGGAAGAAACCGAGAGTTCTCACGATTGATGGAGTTCCTATCGGGTTTTATGGCCGCCTTGCTCGCTGGAGTCCTAGCAGCCCCAATGGGTGGATACATGCCCGCGGTTGTGGCTATCGCAGGAATGATTATTCTGCTTCCAGGACTCACTTTTACAATCGCAATGGTAGAGCTTGCAACCAAACATGTCGTTTCAGGAACCGCTCGATTAGCAGGCGCAGTCATGGTCCTACTTGTCATCGGGTTTGGTTTTGTGATCGGGCAACACACCGCAGAGTTACTCGTAGGGAGCATCGAAACTGTACCTTCAACACGAATGGGTTGGTATATAGAACCGATCGCGATTCTAATTTCGACAATATGCATGACCATCTTGTTCCAAGCAAAGATGCGTCATGCTTGGGTAATGATTATTGCTGGTTTTTTATCTTTCTATTCTGCTCGATACGGATCAAGTCTGCTCGGAACAGAAGTAGGCACTCTGGTTGCAGCAATTTCGGTTGGAACCGCTAGCAACTTTTATGCTCGAACATTCGATCGTCCAGCATTAACCCTGATGCTACCTGGGCTCTTGATGTTGGTACCTGGATCGTTGGGACTCAAGAGCTTACAACTATTCCTTGACAACAACACAGTGACAGGCGTGCAATCAGCCTTCACGGTAGTTATCGTCGCTGTAGCAATTGTCGTTGGCTTATTGCTTGCGAATGTTGTACTACCGCCTCGAAAAGTGCTTTAGGAATCAATGCAGAGGTTTTGATTATTGGTTCTCAACGAGCCCCTGATGTTGAGCAAGAAGATCAGAATAGGAACTCGCGATGGGTTCCCCTAACGCAGGCAAAAAGGTTGCTCGAAGCATCTCAGCTTCTTCATTTGCCTTCTCTAAATCCGTCTGATCGTTCACCATAATTTCGAACTCAAAATACCATCCAAGATCTAAGACATCATCGATGTGAATTCGTGTCGATCCCATCAGATACAGTTCGCGATTCTTTTCAACTTCGAGCCAAACAGGTATCGCGGCTTGTCCAAATCGTTCGTGAACTTGAGCTTGGGTATATAAGTGATAATCAGAAATTTTTGGATCTACTCGATTTGAGCGATCGTAAAAAATGAACTCAATCGGTTCAGGTGATCCAACTGCTCGATCGACCGCAATTGAAACTCTTTTCTTGAGTCGCCCTCTCGCGACATTGTAATACGTATCTGTCTGTCGTAGTTTGACGACATGACTCGCACCAATTTTTTTACAGANGAGCCTTGCAAGGTTCGGATCGCGAAGTTCAGCTTTGTACTCAAGGTTCTTCATTGATAACNACATCGGCTAACTCACTCATTATCGTTGATGAAATCGAGGGTTTCGCGTGTTTTCGTTTCATCCCAGATTTCGACTCCGAGCGACTGAGCCTTTGCGAGCTTTGAACCAGCTTTCCCACCTGCGATTAGAATATCTGTGTTCTTCGAGACTGAACCTGAGCATTTAGCGCCCATTGACTCGAGGATATCTGAAAGCTCTGGCCGAGTGTAATGTTCGAAGGACCCAGTGAGGACAATCGTCTTTCCTGCGAATGGATTATCAAACTGCTCAGCTGGATCTACGAAGTCATGAGAACTGAGATCAATTCCAAGTTCACGGAACTTCAAGAAGGTGTCGATCGCAGCAGGGGAGTGAAGATAAGCGAAGAACAAAGGCGCAGTGTCTGCTCCGAGCCCAGTCTCATATTCATTCTCGAGTTTATCCTTGGACCCTGTGTATTCTTCTCGCTTCTTTTGACTGAGCCGATTGACAGCCATCGGCATCAGTTGCCAAACTTCTGCATTGAAGAGTTCGTCATAGTTCCGAAACACCTTCGCAAGTGATTTAGATGTCGAAGTTCCTACATGTCGAATCCCCATCCCTGCGAGTAACTTAGAGAGTCCTCGTGATTTGGAAGACTCAATGGACGCAATTAGATTCTCAACCTTCTTTTCACCCATCCGATCAAGACTGAGCAACTTCTCTTGATGATCCTTAAGCAAGTAAATATCTGCGAAATGATCCAATGGAACTTCTGATGAGCGTATCAAATCAATTGTCGATTCACCCAGCGTGTCGATATCCATCTGTCGTCGGCCAACAAACCAAACCAGTTTCTCTCTGATTTGAGCAGGGCATTCTGGATTGATACATCTTCGCGTTGTTTCCAGTGTTGGTTGTGTAACTGATTCATGAGGTTCAATTTCTAAAGGAGAATCACAGTTAGGACAATGATCTGGAGGCAAAACTTGTTGTGCATCTGTGGGTCTTTGATCGAGCCGCACTCCGACAACTTGCGGGATGATTTCTCCTGCTTTTTCAACTTCGACACTATCTCCGATATGCAAATCTCGTTGACGAACCATGCCGTAGTTGTGGAGTGTTGCGTGTGAAACAGTTGTACCTGCAAGGAGCACGGGTTCGAGTGTTGCTCGAGGCGTGATCTTCCCTGTTTTCCCAACCTGATGATCGACTGCAATGAGCTTGGTTGTTTTCCGCTCTGCAGGAAACTTGTAAGCAATAATCCAGCGAGGAGACTTCGAAGTATTCCCAAGCTGTGATTGTTGTGCAAATGAATCCAACCTGATCACAACTCCATCAGTTGCGTAGTCAAGATCATGACGAAGTGTATCAATACGACGAATTGCTTCGATAACTTCTTCTACATCGTTTGCAATGGTTCGAAGCGAAGTGGTTGGTACTCCAAGCGATTTAATCTGATCACTGAATGAAGAGAAATCTACAGCGAACTGCGAATCCGATACTTCTCCAACTCCGTGTGCAATAAATCCGAGATTCCGTGAAGCTGCAACTTTCGGATCGAGTTGCTTGATAGTCCCTGCGCATGCGTTACGAGGGTTCATGAAAAGATCATCTCCAGCCTCTTCTCGCTCTTGATTGATCCGCTCAAACTCTTGAAGTGGTATATACACCTCGCCTCTGATTTCGAGCACCTCAGGTACAGCATCTGAACTGAGTTTTAACGGGAGCGATTGAATCGTCCGAACAGCGTGAGAGACATCATCGCCTTGGGTGCCGTCTCCACGAGTGAGAGCGCGGATAAATACTCCGGATTCATATCGTATGGAAAGAGCAACACCATCGATTTTGGGCTCGCAGATGAACCGAACAGGTTCGGAGCTAAATAAGTTTACTTTTTCAGCAGACTCCCCTAACCCTTTTGCAGTTTTCGCCATCCATGCTCGAATTTCCTGATCGTTGTATGTGTTGTCGATTGAGAGCATGGGTAACGAGTGTGCGATCGTCTTAAACCCATAGATTGGATGTCCTCCGACTCGAACAGTGGGAGAGTTAGGATCGTGTAGCTCTGGGTATCGTTCTTCGAGTGAGATCAGCTCTACGAGGAGTGCATCAAACTCAGTATCTGACATGAACGGCGTCGCGTCTTGGTAATACGCAGCGTTCGCTCGTTCAAGGAGAGTTCGGAGTTCGAGAATGCGTGCTTTGTCTGACATTGTCACAATGATATGGGGCATCAGGGCTATCATCTCGTAATGAGTGCACTGATCATTGACGGGAAAGCATTAGCAGGCCAGTTTCGCGAACAAGTCGCTCGGAGAGCGGCTGCGCTGAGACAAAAAGGGTTTACTCCAAAACTCGATGCTATTTTAGTTGAATCAGGTGATAATGGAGCTCGTGTCTATGCTCAAAATCAAGCGAAGACTTGCCAAACATTAGGGATTGAGTATGAACTCCATACACTCCCAGTGGGTTCTGGCCAAGCATCGATCGAGTCGAAGATCTCCGAACTCAATAATAATGATTCGGTACATGCGATCATGGTCCATATGCCTCTCCCTGATGAGGTTGATGCATATCACGTTCAAGAGCTCATTGATCCTGATAAAGATGTAGAAGGTGTAAATCCTGCGAACATCGGGAATGTAGTCTACGGCCGCTCAATGCGTGCTCCTTGCACTGCTTTAGCGACACTCAAGATGATTGACTCAACTGGGTACGATCTGCAAGGCAAACGATGTGTTGTTGTCGGCGCTTCAGCAGTGGTTGGGCGCCCAATCGCAGTATTACTCATGCAGCGAGAAGCGACCGTCATTAGCTGTAACAAGTTCACGGTCGGGCTCAAAGAGCTTTGTAAATCTGCGGATGTGCTTATCCCCGCAGCTGGGGTCGCAGGATTAATCACCCAAGACATGGTCAGACCTGGAGCATTGGTTGTTGATGTTGGGGTAAATCGTGTGTCAGATGAGACCGGTAAGTCAAAAACAGTAGGCGATGTGGATTTTGAGGTCGTAAAGAGTATCGCAGGTTGGATCAGCCCTGTTCCTGGAGGCGTAGGCCCTATGACTGTGTCTGTATTGCTCCATAATGTCATCGAAGTAGCTGAGCAACGAGCAATTACTGTCCAGTAATCTCCAAAGAAGAAATATGGTACAGCGTATTTCGTTGACTCTTGAGAGGATGCACCATTGAATCACCCCATGGAACACACACTCGCACTCATCGGTCCGCTTGGGACTACCGAAACGATCGTCATCGGTGTTATTCTTCTCTTGCTTTTCGGACGCCGACTCCCTGAAGTTGGCCGAAGCTTGGGACAAGGGATCGTTGAGTTCAAAAAGGGACTCAAAGATGTTACCGATGATATCAAGCAAGAATCTGCTGATTCGAGCAAATCATCAAGCACTGAGAGTGCAAAGTTCAATTCTGCTAAGCCCCCAAAGAACCCTGATATGCTGAGTTCAGCTCACACCAGCTCGACAGCAGTTGCTGAAAAAGTTCCATCTGAATCCAAGTCAAACGACGATTGATTGGCTGTTTGATCGGATTTTTGCTCGATTTATATATAACTTGGGCTATGATACATGCCCAATTTGGCGAGGTAGCTCAGCTGGCTAGAGCGTAGGATTCATAACCCTAAGGTCGAGAGTTCAAGTCTCTCTCTCGCCATTTATTTGACTTAAAAAGAACGCATTGACCGATATTTTGGTTCAATGCGTTCTTTTTTTACGATTTCCTGTCATTTTGGGCAATCTCGATCGTTTAACTTAGACATCACACTCTCTACTCGGGGATATCACTATGCAAAGTAAAATCGCAATCGTCGGCCTTCTTGGAATCGGAGCAGCAGCAATCGGAGCAATCGTTGTCTTCGGCGGCGGACAAGATAAGAGCATTATGACAGATACTGGACTTGAGAGTATCCAAAATAGACAGCTTGCAATGGACACGAACTCCACTTACGGCATGTCCGCTGATGGAGAAGAACTACCGATTTCAGTTGAAGATATTGAACAACGAGTACCAGAACAAGCAGATCCAAACAATCGCCAGCAGGCATTTAGCTGGGACAATATGTTCGATCGAATGAGTCAGTTCGATACTGACGGCGACGGCATTCTCTCCGAAGAAGAGCGAGATGCAATGAGAAAAGCAATGCGTGAAGAACGCATGGCCATGATGGATCTCGACGGTGATGGAGAGATTTCACGTGATGAGCGAAGAGCAGCACGGCAAGCTCAGTTTGAAAACTCTGACCGCGGCCAAGCATTGATGCGTCAGTTTGATCTCGACGGCGATGGAGTACTCAGCGACGATGAACAAGCAGCGATGGATGCGCACAACCAGCAACTACGCGAAGAAAGACAAGCAGAGCAACTCGCTCAATATGATCTCGATGGCGATGGTGAACTCTCAAGAGAAGAACGCAGTGTTCAACGTGACGAACAACGTGCAAGATTCGATAATATGAGAGAACAAGCGACACTTGAGTTCGATTATGATGGAGACGGGCAGCTCAACATTGAAGAATCCCAGGATGCGATGAACGCATTTCGTGCACAACGCGAGCTTGAAAGATTTGTCAACCAGTATGATTCTGACGGTGATGGAATGATGGGCCCGAACGATTATGACACATTTGCAAATGACTTTGCAAATGGTGACATGAGCGCTGATGTGAATGGTGACGGTGTCGTCGACACTGCTGATCTAGCAGCGTACCGCGATATGGTCACTCAATCATCTGGCGGCTAAAGCCGTTCATCGGAATATCCCAGTATTCCATAACCATGGCACATTCCCATGCGAGCCAATCTCCGGCGACCAGTTCTGGTCCTGGAGCTTGATTTTTAGTATCGCTTGAAGTTTTCGCTGCTCCAAAGTCTGAGTACATAAGAATCAATAGCTCACTAAAAATTCCATCTGAACCTGATCTCTGGTTCTCAGTCTCATTCGATACAAGCTTGGTTTGGCTCTGAGTAATTGATTGCTGGACGAATTCAACTGGCTGAGTTTCTTTGTAATCTTCAGCGATTGGTTGATTTGCAGCACACCCAACAAGCACAACTGGGCACAGAATGAGGCAGCAGTTCAAACGGCGTGGAATCCAGTTCGTATTCATAAGTCCGAATTCGACTTGAAGAGTGCATCACTCGATACAAAGTCATTGCTCTATATAAATTGAGCAAAAAACGCCTATCTTGATTTATCAGAATCGAAAAAAGCTTGAATTCATCACGGTTCTCGGACCCAAGCTGACCAAGATTCAAATCTTGTGTTACAATTGATTGGGACGAAGAATCAGGCCACATAAACCTCGCGATGAGGTGGTGATTGTTCGAGGAATGTTCGTTGAGATCGTTTTGGAATAAAAAAAGACGAAGCTGTCAGATATTTTGTGTCTTGACCGTTTTTCTTACTCAACTTTTTTCCCAGCCTTGCTTTGCTCAAGAATCGAATCAGTCTTTAACTCCTGACAATCAGATCGCAACTCCTACCTTAGATCGAGATGGATTCGCATATCCAGTATCGCTCATCGAGTTTGCGTATCCATTTGTGCATCCTGATCTTCCAGATCTCGCGTTGCTCAATGATATTGTTGTCTTGCTTAGCCCCACAAATGACGGATGGGTCTCACCAGTTGAAGATGCATCAATCATCCCTATACGACTTGGAGAGATTGGTCAATCCATCCAACAGGATCGAGTTCCCAAAATTTACGGCAGTGCTCTCGCGGCCATCAATCAAGCGATACGCGATTATCTAGAATCTGAGTATGGACTCATCGGGCATCTAGTAACTCCTGATGCATCTGAGATTGCATATAGAACTACCAGAGCAGACATTCGAGACGATGGAGATACCGCACTCACAATCATGATATGGAGAGCAGTCGTCGGAGAAGTTCGAACAGTTGCCCACGGCGATCGGCTCGCTGAAAAAGTAAACCCAGATGAGCCTGAGTCGAATGTAAATCACAAAGAACATCAACGCATTCGAGATCGAATCGAAGTTAAAGAAGGCGCGTTACTCACACGATCTGAAATCGATGATCAGGTTCACAGACTGAATCGTCATCCTGGGAGAAGGGTCGACGCGGCGATCGCACCAACTGCGAAACCTGGCGAAGTGATTGTTGATTATCTAATCACTGAACCAAAGAACTGGAACGCATACATCCAAACCAGCAACACAGGCACGAAAAGCACTGATGAGTGGCAGCAGCGATTTGGATATATCAATCGTCAGCTAACTCGACAAGACGATATCTTCACACTTGACTATGTCACGACCGCATTCGATGAAACGAATGCGGTACTAACTTCATACTCTTTTGATCTGGGACCACATGCTCGTGCCAAGATTTATGGCCGATGGAATGAGTATACCGCAAGAGATGTTGGACTCGGATTTGAGAACTTCCTCGGAGACGGATACAGCATCGGCGCTGAAGCTTCGCTCAATGTCTGGCAAGACGGTCCAAAGTTTGTTGATATCGTTGCAGGCGCACGTGTTGAACACATCCATGTTGAGAACCGTTTGTTCTTAATTGAAGGCGACGAAGATTTTCTCTTACCTTATCTTGGAGTGAGATACGAAAAATCAACGCCATTGCATTCCGCAAGAGGAGAGTTGATCTTTGAATCAAACTGGGGATCAGTTGTCGGCTCAAGTAAAGAAGATGTGCAAAGATTGGGTCGCTTTGGGGCGGACGATGATTTTTCAATTCTTCGAGGACAACTCTCTCACTCATTCTACCTTGAACCGCTCTTTGATGCTGAAGGATTCAGAGGCGATCGCGGTACAGACTCAATGACTCTCGCTCACGAAATCGCACTCAACTTCAGAGGACAATACAGCTTCGAGAGTCGACTTGTTCCAAACTATGAGTTCGTTGCAGGCGGGTTTCACTCTGTTCGTGGATATCCAGAATCCGCAGCCGTCGGTGATGACGCACTGCTCGGATCAATCGAATACCGTTATCATCTTGGACGTTCTATGCCTGCGAGTGATCAAACCGCTTCGTTGTTTGGTAAACCTTTCAGGACCGCTCGCGCTCGACCTTACGGCCGAGCTGATTGGGATGTCATTCTCAAAGGATTCGTTGACATCGCTCAACTTGGAGTCAACGACGCTCCATTCTTCGAGCAATCTGAAACCCTGGTTGGCGCAGGTGTTGGAATTGAAACTCAATTGAAATCCAACATTACCCTGAAGCTCGATTATGGAATGGCATTTACAAATATCGGACAAGGCGCAGCACAAACAACCCAAGTTGGTGATACTCGGCTTCATTTTTCAGCACAGTTTGTTTTCTAGGAGGATATCGAAATGACCATCCCAATACAGAATCAATCCATGCGTCTTTTCACGACAACTGCGATCGTTTCGCTCGCAATGTGTTATGGAACTCTGAGCGCTGCCCCTGAAGGCGGAGATGTAACAGAAGGCGAAGCTGATATCGATTATGGTGACTGGACACGAGTAGTCACAGGCGAGATCACCGTAATCGAGTGGCTCTCGTTCCAAATCGCCGCAGGAGAAACAGTTGAGTTTATCATGCCCAATGAAAACTCACGTGTTTTGAACTTGATCCAGTCTGGAGTTCCGACTCAAATCATGGGAACAATCCTAGGAAATGGGCAAGTATTCCTTGTCAATCCATCTGGAGTTATCTTCGGACAAGGATCGGTAGTGAACGTGGGGGCGCTCTACGCTGCTGCTGGAAATATCACGACTTCTGATTTCATGAGCGGCGTCTATCGATTCAGCGATGCTCGCGGAGTGGTTGAAAACCGCGGGCATCTACAAGGCGACTTGATCGCTCTCATTGGTGGACGAGTTGCGAATCATGGAACAATTTCTGCTCCAGGCGGAACAGTGATAATGGCCGCAGGTGAGCAAGTACTCATCGGAGAACACCTTGGGCATATGTTTGTTGAGCTAGAAAAACCAACCGATCTTGCAAATACAGATCAACTAAGCACAGATGTATACGAAGGACTCGATCTAGCAGCAGGAGATGTATTCTCTCTCGCAGCTTGGAACACAGGAACTATCGATGCTGCTCACACAACAATTGCTGTGAGTAGTGGACACTCTTCAATCGAACATTCAATCACTGCACAAGACATTACCCTGATTGCACAAGGTGATTCATTCATCGAGCTGAGCTCTGATCTTCATGCAAGCGGAGATGGGATCTTCATAGAAGGCGATCTTATCCTTGCAGATGATGTTTCGATGATATCTACTGACGATCATGGGATCGTCCGATTTGAAGGCACCGTTGATTCATCTGAGAGTGATGAGCATAACTTAATAATCGATGCAGGAACCGGGATCGTCGAGTTGAACGATTCCGTAGGCCGAGACAATGAGGATTCCAGACTTGGAATTCTTGATATCACCGCGAATAGAGTTTCCGTAGCTAGGGATGTTGCGGTCAATCAAGAGATGAACTTCTACGCACCCGTTGAAATTGCTGGTGAATCAAGTGTGTTTGATGTCGGTGAAGGCAGTGCCCTCTTTGCTGATGATATTTATTCTCCGACCAATGGATTGAGTGATATCGCATTCTTGTATTCAGGTGATGCATGGGTTGGAAACGGAGAGGCTCGCACACCGTTCCAGTTCCGAGGCGGAATAGGAGTAGGTCCAGAACTCTCATCGAACCCAGGCTCAGGAATATTCAGAAACATTCAGTTCGGAGATGATCTCACAAACCCATCACGCGTGAGCGCGTTCGTGTTCGGAACCGGACTCATGGCCGGAACAGAACTTGGTAATTCAAGCCAAATGGATCTCGCGAATCTGTTCCAAGTTTCCGCACGCGAATCAATCATCATGGGCAATGGACAAAAGATGCTTTCTTTCGGGTCATTGTCACTCAGCGCCAAAGGCAACGGCGAGACTCTTGTAGAAGTGGGAGACATCAATGTTCTCGGCGATTTACTTATCACTTCCCAAGGCCGACAAGGCGGACTAATACGAATACTGGATCGTCAATCTGGTGAAGTAGATTTTGCAGGCAATGAGTCCGATCGTGACGCAGCAGGGCTGATCGATCAGAACACAGAGTTAATTGCATCTGGAACAATCACACTTGATGGAGAACTCGTGTTCAATACCGATGTGACTTTAGGCGCGAGCGAAGTGTTCCTATTCAACAACAGCGGTGCGGGAGACGGTGCAGGACTCGAGATCGGTTTATTCCCAGGAGGAGTCTCTGTGGATCTGTTCAGAGGAATGCTATCAGGAACCGACGGATTGCTCTATCCGTACGATCTTGCACTCCCTGCTACATTTGGTCCTGAAGATTCTGAAGCGGATCTTGCAACTTCTTTCAACTCCGATAGAGACTCAAACTTCCGTAGTGATGACCCATATCTCGCTTCTCGACAAGTTCTCCAAGAACTGACAATGAATCCGCATGATCCTTCGATTGCATCAATGACAAATGGCACACGATCAGGCGTTCACAAGTTTGATGAAGCTGGAGCAGCCGCATTTGGAATTACAATCGATCGACTCTCACAGAAAAGTGTGCGTCGATTGACAAGTTCGTATATTGCGTTGTTCGGAATGAGAGTGAATCCAAATGCAGAGGAACGAGTAAACGATCAGCTCATCAAACAGCAAATCGGATGGCTCTGGTTACTGTCGAATCAACAAGAGATCCAATCGATAGGGCAGTACGCGGCTGATCACGCTCCAACGAGCATTGAAATGATTAATCAAATAAAAGTAGTTCTACATTCGATCACATTGTTGGAGTTGACACCTTTGGAGATTAATAGAGCACAACAAGCGTTCCTTATGAGGATTAAACCTGAGCAAATGCCTCTTGAATCCTTGTACAAATGGTTTGCTCAATGAGTTTATTTGATATGGCCGATACAATACTTCGATGCCAAAAATAGACGCGGTCGGATTACCAGATTATCTTGATGACCAGCAACTCAATGGTCGAGTTGCGGTCGTGATCGATATCTTGCGAGCAACGACAACTATTGTCCACGCGATGGAAACGGGAGCAAAAAACATTATTCCCGTATCATCCGTTGATGGAGCTCGACTCCTCGCCCAAAATACTCCAGGCACTATCTTGTGCGGCGAACGAGGCGGGATAAAACCAGATGGTTTTATTTTGGGTAACAGCCCCTTTGAATACACCGCTCAAGTGATTGCTGGACAAAGCTGTGTACTCACAACTACGAACGGAACTCGCGCTCTGCGGATGTCTGAAGTCGCGGAGCAGGTCATCGTTGGATCACTGAGAAACTTGAATGCACTATGCGATTGGCTCAAAGCAGACGGACGCGATGTCGTCCTCGTATGCTCAGGGACAGATCGTCGGGTCTCCCTCGAAGATTGCATTGGAGCTGGGTTGATTATTGATCGACTTGGTTATGCAGCGACGGATTCAGCAGCATTGATGTATCATGCGATGCATAGTGCAGTGAATCGCTTTGATGGGGTTCGATTTGCAATCGAATCGAGCAGTCATGCAAAGCGTTTGATCAATCTCGGATTTGCTCAAGACGTACAGTTCGCGTGCGAAATCGGTGTAAGTTTGACGGTTCCCCTATTCGATTCTGGGGTAGGCGAGATCCATTTGGACTAGAATACGATTCAAGATCATCAGATTGACAGTTGAAGGAGTCGATTGTGTACACACTTGTATTAATCCGTCACGGCGAAAGCACCTGGAACAAAGAGAACCGATTCACAGGTTGGAAAGATGTCCCGCTGTCCCCCAAAGGGCATGAAGAAGCTGCAGCTGCAGGCCAGTTGCTTAAAGCGGAAGGATTCGAGTTCGATGTTGCATATACATCTGTCCTCAAGCGAGCTATCCGAACACTCTGGTATGTCATGGAAGAAATGGATCTGATGTGGATCCCAGTTATTCGATCTTGGAAACTCAACGAGCGCCACTATGGAGCTCTCCAAGGATTGAACAAAGCTGAGACAGCTGCAAAGCACGGCGAGGAACAAGTTCTCGTCTGGCGCCGAAGTTATGACACTCCGCCGCCCGCACTCGAGAGCGATGATGAACGACACCCACGACATGATCGTCGTTACGCGGGATTAGATGCACATGAAACCCCCGCAACTGAATGTCTCAAAGACACAGTGGAGCGAGTAGTTCCATATTGGGATTCACAGATCGTTCCTGACATCAAAGCTGGGAAACGCGTGCTCGTCGCCGCACACGGCAACTCACTGCGTGCGTTAGTAAAACATCTCGATGGAATCAGTGATGATGACATCGTTGGAGTGAATATCCCGACTGGGATGCCGCTCGTGTATGAGCTCGATGAGAATCTCAAACCGATCTCAAAGAGATATCTCGGCGATGCTGAAGCAGTAAAAAAAGCAATGGCTGCAGTCGCAAGCCAAGGCAAAGCGAAGTAGCTCACATACTACAACACCCATTACCAGTGCAAACTCATCGGCAGTGAGTTGAAGTTCTCACATCCTGTTTCTGTCACAGCAACCATATCTTCGATTCGCAATCCACCAATTGCTTTACAGTAGAGTCCGGGCTCGATGGTAATGACATCGCCGACAACCAACTCTGGACCGTTAACATCAAGCAGTGGGGGTTCATGGACATCAAGTCCGATCCCGTGCCCTGTGCCGTGCGCCATCGTGCAGAGTGTGTCTGGGTCCGATTCTTTGGGGAGTCCGACAGAGTACCCATGCGCTTTGATGACACTAATCGCGGCATGGTTAACATCTTCTCCGCTTGCACCTGCTTTTGCTACCTTTTCGGCTGCGGACTTCGCTTCTAACACCGCTGCGTGCATCTTCGCAACGGATTCTGGGATATCTCCGTGTACGATGGTTCGTGTGCAATCGCCGTGATACCCAGTCGATCGAATGAGTGGAAAGAGATCGATAATGATGGGTTGTGAAGTATGGAGTACACCTGTTCCTCGATGATGACAATCAGATCCAATCGGTCCACCTGCAACAATTGAACCATGGGGCGTCGAAGCTCCTCTTTGCAAAAACGCGATATCAATCAACGAGATCATATGCTCAGAAGTGAGCGGCTCACCCTCATGGATTAGTTGCCCTTGTGAATTTGCGGTTGTATTAAAGATAAGCTCGCAAGCGTATTTCATCACTTCTTCTGTCAGTCGTTGCGCTTCTCGGAGCTGAGCAAGCTCGCTTTCTTCCTTCGATCGGCGTTCAAGAATCCCGAGATCTAAATCGCACAAAACATCAATTCCTTGCTGTTTCATCAGGTGTTGATAAACCAAAGGCAAAGTCCGATCAGATACCACATTCGTGATTTGGTGCTGCTTGAGACATTCTGCCAACGCTTGAGCAGTCGCTATTTCTCGATCTCCTGACAATCCGCCGTCAGGAGCGAAATCTGCGTTTGAGAAAAACTGATCTGCGTGCGCTGTTTTCTTTGCACGATCAATCTCGATATCTCTGAGGATCATGAGCCTCGTGCCGTCGGAAAGCTGAATAAATACTGTTGGGTCACCTACCGAGAATCGGATCTTGTGGAAGAGAGATAGGTTCGTCTGTGGAATTCCCGCAAAGACGATTGCTTGATTTGTATTCGTTGATTGATTCATACAGAACAATAGGTCGAGTCCGCTACGATTGGGGATGAGAATTGCAACATGGAATGTGAACGGACTTCGTGCAGCGCTACGCAAAGGTTATGGAGATCATCTGGATCGCCTCAATCCTGATGTTCTTTTGCTCCAAGAGGTCAGAGCCCTCCCTGAACAGTTACCTGAAGACTGGCAGAATCCCGCCGACTGGGACATTGCTTGGCATCCAGCTGAAAAGAAGGGCTATTCAGGTACAGCAATTTGGGCAAAGGACTCATTAAAAGTCGAAGAACGAGGCGCCGGTGAGCCTGACCCAGAAGGGCGTGTCGTTGTCGCTCGAACCAATGGTATCCGCGTTGTCAGTGTGTATTTACCTTCAGGTTCATCGAGTGAGGTTCGTCAAGCTGAGAAAGATCGTTGGCTCGATTTTTTCGCACAATGGTCAAGCAAGTTTCTCAAATCGAAGATTCCCACGATTCTTGGCGGGGACCTGAACATTGCTCATCACGAGCGAGATTTGTATTACGCAAAGGGGAATGCAAAGAGTTCTGGGTTCTTACCCCACGAACGCGCGTGGATGGATGACTTGCTCAATATGGGCTGGAATGATGTTATCCGTGAAAAGTATGGCGAAATTGACGGCCCATACTCTTGGTGGTCAAATCGTGGTCAAGCAAGATCGCTCGATCGAGGATGGCGGATTGACTATCTATTGCTTAACAAAGCTGCGAAGCAGAGACTCATCGACTGTCACATTGATCGACAAAGCGGGCTCGAAGTCTCAGATCATGCGATGGTGATTGCTGATATTGACAGCAAATAGCGCTCTAAAAATACCCAACTTCCACAAATCCTTCCGCACTGATAATTTGTGAGCCATCTGGAATTCTGGACATTCAGGCCCGCTATTGACAGCAGCACCCATAATTCGATATGATACACATATGGAGCGTCTTGCTGTCTCTCAAACGACTATCAGACGACTACGTGGGTTCACGCTTATTGAACTACTCGTTGTCATCGGGATCATTGCGATTCTGATCAGTATTCTTGCGCCAACGATCAGCAGAGCGATTGCAACTTCACGTAGCTTCCAATGTCAGATGGCACAACGATCAGTTGCGTTTGATTTTCAGATCTTCGCAGACCAGAACCTGCACGGTGATCGCGGTGATGATGGAGATGGACAACGATTCAGCATCGAGACATTCCAAGAGAATCAATACAGAGTGGATGAGTTTTGGGATTACGGCGATGAAGTCGGCTCTATTGAACTCCCAGACGCTCATGGAAACGATCCCATGCGATGTCCCGAAATCCGTTCGCCGATGACATTACGAAACAATGTCGCGTGTAGCAGCGGAGCTGTCGGCCCAGGTGAGAGTGTTTCATTCGCGTTCAATGCTCGACTTGATCGTGCTGAGATTATCGACTCACGTGGAAGACCCAGAGCAGTCAAAGTTAAACTACGTCCAAGTATATTGTCTCACCCAAGTGTTCCTCTCCTTATTGATGTCGATGGGCAAGCAGCTGAGAAAAATGGTATCAATCCAATTTATATTGCTCCATCTCTCGATTCACAGGGGCCGTATGCAAATGAGCGTGTCTGGTTCCCTGATTTGCGACATAACGGCAAAGCGAATGTTGCGTTCATCGATGGGCATGTCGAGAGCTCTTCAAAACCCGGATCGAACGAGACTTGGAGATGGGATTATCAACCAACCCGATGAGCTCTTTTATTTAGCGAACTGATACAACCATACCATGTCACTTCGATTGAAGTTTTCCTTTGTACTCTCATTGCTCGTTCTCACGATCGCGGTAAATGTTGTCCTAAGCATCTGGAGCATCCGGTTTCTTGAGCGAGAGCTCGCATGGCCTTTGAGATATGCCCAACCTGTTCTGACGAAGTTTCATACGATCAAACGGATTGGAGAAGATGAACTAAAAGCTCTTCATGCGAGAGAGACTGATTACATCTTTACAAATCAATCGATCACAACTATTGGAGATCATGTATCTGATCTCGAATATGAAGCAGAGCGAGAGTTTGAAGCACTCCGAAAACTCCCAACTGTCCGAGTCCGTTCGGGTGGTTCGACCACAGACAATCTACATCGCCGCTCATTACTTATATTGAAGTCTTTGAATACTTGGATAGATTCCGAATCGGAATTAGATTATCGAACTCTTGTGAATCATATCTATGAACGACATGAACTCATAGAACGAGTTGAAGGGCGAATTCTCCAAGATGCTGGCCTCGCGGCGGACTACGGATCAAAGCTCCAGTTTATTATCTATATCATCGTCTCGACAACCCTCGCAGGTGCGATCGCGAGCATGCTCTACACCGCTATTTTAGTCCGACGATGGATAATCCAACCTGTAGGACAGCTTCGCAATGCGACTCAAGAGTTTGGACAAGGCAACTTTGAACATCGCGTAAAAACTGAATCTGACGACGAGCTCGGACAGCTTGGTGATGAGTTCAATCACATGGCGTCACTCATCCTTGATATGCAGAAAGAGCAGATTGAACAAGCGAGACTCGCAGCGATGGGAGAGATGGCTCAGAGGACAGTCCATAATCTTCGCACTCCATTAGCTGGGATTCGTGCATTAGCAGAGACTACAAAGAATGAGCTTGATCCTGAGTCAGATCTGGGAGAACTCCAAGGTCGTATCCTCTCAACCGTTGACAACTTTGAAAGCTGGCTCCAAGGAATGCTTAGGGTAACTGCACCGCTCGAGTTACAATACCTTGAGTATTCGCCTTCACAACTCGTCAATACCGTAATTCGGACTCATCTGGATGCTGCGAATGCGAGAGGAATTTCCATCAGTTGCGACACTTGCGAAAGTGAACTACGAGCGATCGGAGATGCTCATCATCTAGAGCATGCGATAACAGCGGTACTCAGTAACGCGATCGATTTTGCTCCAAATGACTCATCAATTCAGGTAGAGATCCATATAAATAATGGTTACTGGACGGTTGAAATCGCAGATCAAGGCCCCGGAATCGAACCCGAGTTGCATGAATCTATATTCAGACCATACTTCACCACAAGGAAGAGTGGAACTGGCATCGGACTTGCAATGGTAAAGAGGATCATGAAGCAACATCGCGGTGAAATCATCGTGAAATCGCCTATTGATCAACTTTCCAGCACGGGAACGGCGTTTGTTCTCAATATTCCTATACAAGCTGGGGAGAATATGTAGAATACAATTGGCCAATGCTGGCCATTCGAGGGTGACATTGGCCAATATTCTGATCATCGAAGACGACGAGACCTTGCGTTTCACAATTACGAGAGCCCTTGAGAAGGCATCTCATTGTGTTGTGGCGTGCGAGACTCTTGGAGAGGCTCGTTCGAGCTTCCAAGAAGCTAGCTTTGATCTAGTGCTTACAGATGTCCATCTGCATGAAGAATCAGGGATCGAGTTTGTCGAAGAGATCCGCTCAAACGGATTCTCAGGCGGCATTATCGTGATGACTGCATATGCAACTGTCGATGATGCGGTCCGCGCTATGAAACTGGGAGCTGATGATTATCTCCCCAAACCGATCCGTCTCGATGAACTCACGCTGCTCACAGATCGGTTACTCGATCAATGTCGACAATCGAAACAACTTAGACTCTATCAACGAATTCATAAATCTATAAGCGAATCTAATCGCCCGTTAGGGCAATCTGAATCTTGGCTCAGCTCACTTCAGTTTGCTGAACGTCTCGCTCAGATCCCTGTTGTCAATCGCGCAGAAGATTTAGGAACGACATCGGGTGGCGCGATTACAACTATCTTAATTACAGGCGAAACAGGCGTAGGTAAAGGAGTTGTTGCTCGTTATATCCACGAGTCAGGTATCGAACCTTCTCAGCCGTTCGTTCATGTGAACTGTACCGCTTTACCATCCACACTCATCGAAGGCGAACTCTTCGGTCATTCCAAGGGTGCGTTTACGGATGCTAAGAATGCGCGAGAAGGCCTCTTTGAAATGGCCGATGGTGGAACAATCTTCTTAGACGAGATTGGCGACTTACCGCTTGAGCTTCAAGCAAAGCTACTTACTGTGTTAGAACAAGGAAAAATTCGCCGGGTGGGTTCGACGAAAGAGAGGGCGATTCGTGTGCGTGTTCTTGCCGCGACGAATCGAGATCTGGAGCGGAAGGTGCGTGAGGGCACCTTCCGCGAAGATCTCCTCTTCCGTATCAACGCATTTGTGGTCAAACTCCCATCTCTTCGTGATCGAGGAGATGATTCAGTATTAATTGCTGAGAGTATGCTTCATCGACTACGAAAAGAATATGGACAAGAGCAGATCAGCTTCAGTTCCGATGCAACAGCAGCAATCCGCAGACATCCATGGCCTGGCAATGTGCGAGAGTTGTTCAACATCGTTCAACGTTCAGCGATGCTTTGTGACAATCATGAAATCAGAGCAAGCGATTTGGGATTAACTGTTGACTCGCATCAAAGTGATCCGCATTCCGACAGCTATTCAGAAAATCCAAATGAAATTAAGTTCGATTTCATTGATGGAATTCACACTGCTGACGAAATTGAAAAACTTCTTATGCTACAGGCACTTGAGCATACTCGTGGGAATGTCTCGAAGGCCGCTCGCTTGATTGGTATGCAACGCTCAAGTTTCCGATACCGAATTGAACGATACGGGATAGAAGAACGAGTCGCGGAAATTGCACAGCGATGAAGTTTATATGGACCATCATATTTGCTACAGGAATGGCGGTTTCGATCACAACAGGATCAGATGATTTATCTGGCATCTGGAATGATCCACTTGGCGACGCAACAATCCGCAGAACCGATGTCGGGAACGATGCTCTACTTCCTGAAGAGTTCGAAGCTGTTGATTTAAAAACTGTTCGGCTCCAAGGCTGGAAAACTTCAACCCCTAAAACTGATCCATACAAAGGAGAGGCAGTAGGATACGAAGCAGATTTCGTTCGAATCCAAGTTGTTGTCGATGGACTTGTCGCTCCTCCTGGACCACTTGCTATAAATGGAGCAACATATAATCCAACTCAGTTCGGCGAGCGTCCAATCTACGGCTACTTCGAGATTGACATCGATCATGAGGAAGACTCTGGCGGAGAGTTCATGCCGCTGGCTCGCAATCGATACCTTTCAAATGTTGGAAGGTTTGGAATGAGCCCCAAAGGATCAATCTCTGAACGGATCGCTCGGAATGGGAATGATATCGATTCAAGTTTTTATAGTGAGCCTCAGTTTGAACGGAGTGGGGGAGAGTTTACTCTGCAACTTTGTGGCTGCTTTGAACCAAAAATTGAATACCAGAATGGCAATCACGATTCATTCTTTGATCCAGGAGAAACATGGATTGTGAGTGGTCGCTTTTTTGAACGGATGGAGTCGTTTTCAAGTGAAAGCGGACTTTACGGCGGAACCGACTTCGGATTATTTAATCCGATAGTGAACCTTCTCTTTGAGCATGATGCAATGCTCGATCTCACTACAATTACGCTTGTTTTTCCAATAACAAATGCTGCGTCCGCAGCGATGTTAGGGCAGGAAGAACAACCACTAGATCTCAACATCATGAATCAGACATCCATTGAGGAAGTGTTGGACGATCTGATCTTCGGCGCCGAATTCGCAACCGGGCCATTGCGAGTTCTTGTTGAAGAATGGAAAAATGCAGAAGTTGACAAGTTCCGTAAACCAGGTGATTGGAATATCAACGCGATTATTGGCACAGCACCAACAGAGCCTGATCCGACTGCATTATTCATCTGGACTGACACAGGATTTTACGAGGTGTTCGGCGATCTTAATAACGATGATCTACAAACAGAATACGATGCGAAGATTGTAGAAGAAATTATCGAAGACACTGACGGCTCTGAACACGATGCTGATGGGATCGTCAACGGGCAAGTTGAGATTCCAAACTTCGGGTTCAATTTCCAACTCAATGATTTAACTGGAGATGGATTGATATCAAATGCTGATATCTTTCTCTCATTTTGTGATGCAGATATCAACAACGATGGAACACTGAACTTCTTTGATGTCTCCGCGTTTCTCTCTGCATTTAGCCAGCTCGATCCTCTTGCCGATTTTAATGGAGATGGAACATTTAACTTCTTTGATGTATCCTCCTTCCTATCTGCCTTTGCAGCTGGATGCCCTTAAAGAGAGCACTCTCAAAAACTTCTTATCAGGTAGATATTATTAAAAAGTGCAACAGCGTCCTGTTGCACTTTGTCTAGATATTCAACAATTTAATTTGCTACCGCTACGGGCATCCCGCAGCATACAGATTCAAAAACATAGAAATATCGAAGAAGTTAAAAGATCCATCTGTGTTCAAATCAGCAGTAGTATCTTGTTGAGAGAACGCTTTGATGAATGCGCTGATATCGAAAAAATTCAACACGCCATCACCTGAAAAATCAGGAATACATACCTGATCAGGTGTGAGCAAAAATGCACGGAACGGCTCTCCATCATATGAGCCGAAGCCCACAATTTGACCTGAGTCATTGATTCCCGTTGCAGATGCTAAGTTCCAAAGCGAGCTTGGGTTGATCAAACCGTTGAGATCTTGCAATTCTCCACTCGTCCATATAAATGCTCGATTGTCAGAAGTGCCAACAGTGATACCTGCGTTGTTTATCGCTTTTGCAGTTGAGTATCCGCCTCCGAGTTCGCCAAGATCGACACGGGCAATCACCGCTCCTGCTTTATCAAGTTCAAACATGAATGCATGCGTTTGACCTGAACTATTCATAGACACACCTACGACTTGGTTAGAGTCGTTGATTGCAGTTGCTTGTGACCAAGATCCTCCTAGGCTCCCTAAATCGAGCGGCGTCGCTGCCTTCCAAAGAGTAGCTGTAGGCTGCAATGAGTTTCCGACGATTGAACTTCCGACTGCCCATCCGTTCTCGTTAATGCCTAACGCAAGCGAGCTGTCTCCGCCTCCTAGTTGCTCGAGCGTCGTTAGAATTCCTGCTTCCCATCGACATGCTTGTTCATGTTTGAATCCAGCAGGCGATGTGACGAACCTTGACCCCACGATCTGTGATGAATCGTTAATCGCAGTAGGCATAAACATTCCCAGTGACATCTGCATTCCATTATCATACAACAAGGCGTTCGTACTGAACATTCCAAGCATGTAGGACGCGACGATCGTTTGATCCAACGAGTTAATTCCGACTGCTTGACCTTGCGAGACCATCCCCATCGTTGTGATAGGAGTGAAGCTTCCATTCTCGGATGTAAACCCATGGTAACGGTAAAGAATGTCTACGGCGTAGCCAACTGCGACTCCATACTCATTGATTCCTGACGCGGCCGTTGCGTCGCCAAGTGACCCAAGATCGGTTACCGAGTAATGATCCGCTGTCAAAGCATTAGTTGCAGTTGCTGAGAGTACAAGTGTTCCGATCATACAGATCGCATTGTGTGAGTAGTTCATATTCGATCTCCTTAATCATCAACTTTGTGGAAGAATGGCTCATCGGGAGTTTGTGTATGACAAACCGAACAATCTGAAATCACGCCGGAGAACCCTTGATGGAGTATCGCTTGCAGATTATCCGTATCAGTCGTTGCTGGAGTAATCGCGTGTGGCGATCCATGGCACGCAAAGCAAGCAACTCCGCCGTGGCCAATTGATTCTCTAAATAGTTTTCCAGGCTGCTCAAACTCGAATCCTGCACGTGTATGACAATCTGCACACTTTGGCTCATCAACCCATGGAGTGCGTGCAGGATTCCCAACATCGCTCATTTCTCCATGACAACTTACACAGTCCATGCCCAATGTAGAGTGGATATCTCTCTGGCACTGTGCTCGTCGTCCAGGATGACAAGAATAGCAATCGTTCCCAAAGTCAACAGGAAGATCATCGAGTCGATCAGCATGAGCTGAATGCATCGCAGATGAAAATGAAGAGATGCCTGGTTCTCCAGGAGCACCCAACGCTGGGTCAGCATGGCACGATGCACAGAATACTGGTTGATTGTTTTCGAGATCAGTGTTGTGAATTCGATCATGATCACGGAGAACATCGACTTCCACATTTGTACCTGCTTCAGGATCGCCGTGACAGACATTGCATGAGAGTTCCCAAGATACTGGAAGGATCGTTTGTGTCTGTGCAACAAACCCTGTCCCCTCTTTTTCGACTGTCACTGTTGCGAGTTGATAAGGGTTGATCCGACCTGCATCGTCAAGAGGCGTGATCGGAATACCTGTTACTTCCCATTTATCATTATGAGGCGTGAGAACCCCGCTCATTCCATTCCCAGTCAATCCGATGTCAGGTTCTAGATCAACCCCGAGTAAGTCTTGGTCATACTTCCAAAAATTCGACTTATCAGTAGAATGCGTGTTCCCTGGGATTGAATACCTGACAGTGAAATCGCTCCCTTCAGAGATGTCGATAACATCCGGTCCATCACCACGCTTGATCACAACGGCTTGGACAGTATTGAATGGAGGCAAAATCATAAAATGCGAAAAATCCCGCATCATGCAATGCATCCCGAGATCATTATTTGCAAGAACAACATATTGATCTACAGGCTGGTTCTCAGAAGGGGAAGCACCTGCCAGAATCAGGGCTGTCGTCAGTCCTCCGACAAGTGAATAGCCGACAAGTTTCGATTTGATTCCCGTAGTTTTGTCCTGTTGTGATTTTCTTCGCTTCATTAAGTGCATCGCAATGCTCCTTCCAGTCAGTCAATGAGAGACCATACAGGAAGCAAATAGGATGCCATTGTACTCAAATGAGTAGCACGCTTAAAAATCAGATCACATAGAAAATCTCGGCTCGCTATAGCCGATCTCGTTCACAATATTGGCCTGTTTAAGGTTGTCCGTAGCAGGTTAGACATCGTGTCTATTCTGAAACGATATATCCAGGAGCAGGAACAGCTCCGTGCTTCGCAACGAGTGTCGCAAGCTTACTGAAGGCGTTTTCGATCGCTTCAGTCTCAGTCTCTGCAGCAGCAGTCCTGCTCAAGTTTTTTCCATTCACTTGACACGTGGCGATCGCTTTGAACACAGGCTTCTTGGGTGGTCGATATTCTGCGCTCGTCTGAGGGAGTGGGGGTGCAGGTCGTTCGACAATGCGGACACCAATTTTCACGAACTCTTTGCTCATGTGTCATCTCACAATCGTGAAGCTAGCACTTCGATAGAAACAAGGAATAATCTGCTCGGATTCAAACCAGTGCACCGAACAACTCTAAGAAGCGAGGACCATACCCTCACGACTATATTGAGTCATTATTGTAGCAGTTGAGAAGTGAAACACATTTCAATCTAATCCCAGATTAATGTATTTGAATGAGTACGACCAGCCGTTATTCGGATACCAACTGCCTATATACATCAAGAGGTTCTTCAATATCTTCGCATGTCGGCGACCAGCGGGCATCTTCAAAATTTTCCGGTTTCGTTTCACTCACAGCAACAGCATCAATCCGGTCAGATTTTGCGTTGATAAACACACCTTCAACCACACAACGAGTTGAACCATGCACATTTAAATCGCTTATAAATAGCATTCTGACTCCCAACGGTACTGTACCAACTATAAAAGGGTATAGCTTCATATATCGGAACATCTGACAAATGAAAAGCAGCGAAGGATTCTTTGGACAATCTTGATTAATCCTTCAATCCTTGATGTTGTCTGATAGAGCATCTTCGAAGAACGGGTTTGCGAATACACAGCTTCAAACAAAGACAACAAGCAGAGTAGCCCAGTTCAGTTGTGATTCGCTGAAGGTGTAGCTACAAAGATTGCGAATGTATCGGTATCCGAAACTGAGGCGATCGGATTCAAGCAATCATCACTCAACCGCACATGTAGCATGGATGTCGAACCACGCAGAAAAAATATTCGGATTGAGCGCAGTGAGGTGGCAAGCAGCGTTGTATTCTTGTGTGAGTCGATTGAAGGAGACCCACTCACCGATGGTCTCGTCGCCGAACGGACCACTTGAGTGCATCTCAAACTCATGATTGATGCTTCGGCCTTCCAGCGGAGGAACAGGAAGAATCCACCGTTTGTATCGTGCTTGATTAATGAGCTTAAATCGATCGTAGCCCGCCGTCACTAGCAAAGCTGCGTACTCAAGCGTGTGCGCTTCGACACTTACAAACTTAGGTCGTCGATCCGAACGCAACAGAGCTTCAAGAACGAAACGGTCGGCCATCTCAATATCACACTTGAGATAATGGAGTCCGTTCGCACGCTTTAGGATTTCATCGAATTGAATCGTCGGCACAAAAACCTTATCAAGTTTCCCACCGGCTTGACCGGCGCTTTCAGGACGGATCGATGCATACAGCGTCTTATCATGATCGATGTAGAACGCAACCTCTCCAGACTGATCTGCGATGGCGCCCTCGATGATCTCGAGATGATTCTTGGCAATTGCATCTGAAAATCTTATTTTTGCCGCTTTGACGAGTTGTGGGTTCGCCTCGATCGCGATAACGCGAAACCCTTTGTCGAGATAGAATGCGGTGTCTTGGCCGATGTGCATTCCAACATCGATGATTAACTGGTCTCTGAACTCAGACATGTGGCAGTCTAGCTTACATGTCGGTTCATGTCCAAGCAACTATCAGAGTCCGCACTCGGACACATAAGAATCAATCTGTGTGGTTCTGTGCGAAACGAGATCATGAAAGAAGAAAATGCAATTTTGCACATTAGCTTGTATCTAATAGCCCCGCCCGGATTCGAACCGGGGACCGAGCGATTATGAGTCGCGAGCTCTAACCGCTGAGCTACGGGGCCAACTTCAGTATCTGACTTCAGTATCTGTTTCGAGTATATGCCATGAGAAACCAAAGTGCTAGAGATGATCCATAGAGATCAGCCCAGTAGCGAGTTCAGCAATAAAATGCTCTGCTTCGGCAAGGTAATCTTTTCCACCATTGTGAGATTCAATCAAGCGTCGAACGAGAGCACTTCCAACGATCGCACCGTCTGCATGCTTTACGATTTTGCTGACATGCTCTGGAGTTGAGATTCCAAATCCGCACGCGATCGGGGTTTTGCTCTTGTTCCGGATCTCACGAACCCGATTTGATATATCTGGAACATCTGACCGCTCTCCAGTAATCCCTGCTCTTGCAAGCATGTATACGAAGCCTGATGAAGCGTTCGCGATTGCGACTGCACGCTCTGGAGGAGTCGTAGGCGAAATCAATAATGACATTGTCATATCGTGTTCAGCGCATGCCTTCTGGAAATCTGTCGATTCTTCAAGTGGAAGATCAGGAAATATGAATCCATCAAACCCAGCTTTCGCAGCTTGTGAGATGAACGATTTAGCTCCACCCATTGCAGTCACAATAGAAATGGATACCATTGCAACGATTCCCATCGAAACCTGATCTCGAACCGATCGGACTTGTTCGAAGATCACCTGAGGCGACATGCCTTCTTCAAGAGCGATATGCATTGCTGCTGCGATTGTCGGACCATCAGCGACAGGATCAGAATACGGGAAACCAATTTCGACTACAGATGCACCCGCATGCTCAAGCTTTGGGAGTAAACGAGCGAGCGAATCATGCTCAGGGGATCCTGCACAGATGAAAGGCAACAGAGCGGCGTGCCCAGTTTCCTTTGAGTTGCTAAATGCTGCTTTGACTCGATTCATCGTGTAATCACATCCGTAACATCTTGAAGTCCATTGGTTAGAATTCTCGGCCCATCTGAAGTTACAAGCACATCGTGTTCGTAGTGAACTGAAAGCGAATGATCAGCAGTAAAGATCGGCCAATCCTTTGGCTTCTGATCGATATCCCCTGTTCCAATCCCGATCATTGGTTCAACTGCAACGAGTGCACCCGGTTCGATCTTCTTATTCCCATCAGGCCATTCTTGTGAATATTTCGGAACTACATTCGATATCCAAGGCGGCGTATGAAGCTTGCGTCCATACCCATGGCCTCCTAGACCTCGAATCAAATGGAACCCGTACTCTTCTTCAACGATTCGTTGAACAGTCTTTGCCCAATCCATCCATGTGTTGCCTGGACGGAGTTGTTCGATGCCCTTTGCGAGTGACTCCTTCCCAGAGTCTGTCAACTTCTTAACAGTGGGGCTCATCTCGCCGAAGACATAGGTCCACGCGGCGTCACCCATCCAACCTTTATGCTTGACTCCGATATCAATCTTAAGAACATCACCTGCTTTGAGTGGATGTAAGTAGTATGCAGCTGTACCGTGTACAACACAGTCATTCACACTCAAACATGCTTGCGAAGGAAACGGCGGGAGCCCCCCCGTACGATACTTGTGGAAACAAGATTTACACGAAAGCTCTTCGAGAGTTTCATAAACGAAACGATCGATTTGAGCAAGGGTCACACCTTCGTGCAGGAATGCTGCGATACGATGATGAGTTTCGACTACTTTCTGAGCCGCGGTGTAAGCGGCATCGACGTCGGTTTGTGATTTAACTGCTGTAGGCATATGTGCGGATTATAGGTGGGGGAGTTGATCGGTTCTGAATCTGTTACTCTTGAGCAAGCATTATTCAGGCCGATAGAAGGATTCATATGCGCATTACGCTTATCCTCAATCCGAAATCAGGGCGCGGCAAATCACTATCTTCAGCTCAACTGCTTGCCCCTGCACTCGTCAGTCGGGGTCATCAGGTTGAAACCTGTAAGATGACTGAATCTGTTGAGACCCTTGAATCTGCAATAGGTGATGCAGAACGAGTTGTGATCGTAGGTGGTGACGGCACCGTCCATCACCTTTTAACACTACTATCAAAGACTCAAACACCGTTTTATCATTTCGGAACAGGCACTGCAAACCTCATCTCACACGAGTTCGGTATGTCGAAAGACCCAGAACGAGTTGCTCAAGATCTCGAATCAATAATCAATCCAACTCCGATAGATCTTCCACGCTGCAATGGGCATCCATTTCTTATTATGCTGTCAATCGGGCTCGATGCGTCAGTAATTCATCGGTTTGAGGAATCACGATCACAATCCGGCGGTTATCGAGCATACGTCCAACCTGTTATGCGTGAACTTCTCAGTCCACGATCTGCACGATATTTGTTCAAACAAGTTTCTCAAGATACTCATGACCCCAAAGCGCACAAAGGGTCCTTGATCATCTCGAATCTGAAGTCTTACGGCGGTCATTTCAACCCATCCCCAAATGCTCTACCTACTGATGGTAAGCTGAACGCTACAACCCTACCTGGTTCGACAACATTGAGACAGCTGATCAACTTCGCATTGTTGCGATGTCGACTCAATCCCATTGGGATCTCTCGACAATCCGGAGCCAGTTTCACAATCTCAGCTTTGGATCGTCCTGTCTATGTTCAAGTTGATGGAGAGAAAGCAACAATGATTGAAGGCCTTGAGGATGGAAAACTCATGCCTACTGATTCGATGACAATTTCTTTAGAGAATGAGCATGTTCAGGTCCTCAGCTGAACCCCTCTCTAATGAATCAGAAATCAACACTTTAAGTCCGATAATGTATCTTCTGTTAAATTGCCTTGGGTAAGATCCGCCTACAGAAGTGAACAATCAGATAACAGTTCTCACAGTGATTCGATAAACACATTGGTAACTTGATACGAAAACAGCGCGAACAAAGTGTGCATGGCGTAAAGTCTTCATTCGAGAGGTTCAGAAAGACTTTATGACTGACAAACGAACTGCTCATTCCGACTCTGACGACTCATCGATCGAGCTTCCAATTGTTGAATGCGAACAAGAGGAACTGGTCGGGCTTCCCTCATTCGCACAACCATCAGCAGATATTGAAGCACCAATCTTTGATGAAGGCCGATTCAAATCGGGCAAACTCAAAGGGCTCACTATGGGCACCGCGATCTTTGTACTCGCATGGCCGGTTGTCCTCGAATCGTTTCTCAACTCGCTTGTTGGTTTAGTTGATACCAAACTCTCGGCATCACTCCCTGCAGGAGAAGCCGCGACGGACGCGATCGGGGGCGCAAGCTACATCATGTGGCTCATCGGACTCGTCATCATGGCGATCGGGGTTGGCGCGACCGCGCTCATCTCGAGATCCGTCGGCAAAGGACGCATGGGCGTTGCAAATGTCGTGCTTGGACAAGCTCTCTCGCTCTCAATCATTTCAGGCATCGTCATCGGCACACTTATTTGGTTCTTCTCACATGGGATCGTGTCATTACTCAAAATGACTCCCCAAGCATCGATCTACTTCGATGACTACATGAAAATCATCGCGCTCGGAGTCCCAGCTGCATCCGTACTATTCGCGCTCATCGCGTGCTCTCGAGGAGCAGGGGACTCAATCTCCCCACTCATTGCGATGATTGTTCGCAACATCGTCAACATCATCGTGAGCTGGTTGTTCTCAGGAGTCACAATCGCTGGGTTCACGAGCCCACTCGGGCTCGACTGGGGAGTCAAAGGCATTGCATTCGGAACAGTCATCGGCGATATCTGCGGAGCGATAATCATCCTCTCAATGGCCATCTCAGGCAAATGGTCAATCAGGCTCAAACTCCGATGGATGAAGCTTCATTCGATCATGGTTTGGAGACTAGTTCGTCTTGGAGTTCCAAACTTCCTTGAAACATTTGGGATGTGGATCGGAAACTTCTTCATCATCGCTTTTGTAGGTTTACTCGCATTCCAAATGGAAACCGACGGCTTGCTCGGAGCTCATATCATCGGAATTCGCATCGAAGCATTCAGCTTCATGCCTGGATTCGGGATGGGAATCGCAGCAGCTACTCTCGCAGGTCAATACCTCGGTATGGGGCGACCAGATCTTGCAAAAAAAGCGGTATTCCGTTGCACAATGATCGCTGCAACAATTATGGGCACGCTCGGAATTGGTTTTATTCTGTTTGCAAAACCGATCACGGCTGCTCTATCTGAGCAACCTGCGCATCTCGAAATGGTGCCCCCCCTACTCATCATTTGTGGCATCATTCAAATCCCATTCGCGATCGGAATAGTCTTCCGATCCGCGATGCGTGGCGCAGGTGATGTCAAATTCGTAATGGGGTTAACCTGGTTCTCAACATACGCTATCCGACTCCCTTTAGCTTACCTGATCTCCGGCGTCAACATCCCAATCCCACAGTTCCTCGGGGGCGGAATGATTGAAAATCCATTGCTTTTCAAAGCATGGTTCGGGCTCGAACCTGGACTAACTGCAATGTGGATCGCTTTGTGTTCTGAGATGGTTTTGAGAGGCGTGTTATTCTCAATCCGCTTCTTCAACGGCGGCTGGCTCAAAGCCAAAGTCTAACCCCCCTACTCTTGATGAAGGCGCAACAGACTGAGTATTCGTTCTGCTTGGGAACAACCGCATTTTATTCTTCGTGCGCCATCCCCACTATTTGCTGCTGCTCTGTATCTACTGAACAGACCCTCGCTTTCAATCGAGTTCATGAGTTGCTCTTGAACATTCTGAAAACGAATGCGTGTCTAGATCCAAGTGCAAAAAAGAAGACACCCGGAACAGTAGCTCCGGGTGTCTTTGAGTTTGTATTGATGATCCTGTTTGATCAGATGATCATTGGGATCTTCAAATCAGCTCTTCTCGATTATGGACATCCCATAGCGAAGTCGCCGAGGAATGCTGAGATATCGAAGAAGTTGAATGAACCGTCGCCGTTGTAATCAGCTGAAGGATCCATTGCACTGAAGAGACCAAGGAAGGTTGAGATATCAAAGAAGTTCAATGACATGTCACCGTTGAAGTCAGGTGCACAGACTGTTTCGCCACCAGGACCTACGAGCTGATGCTCGAATGATGCCAATGGAGTGTAACCAGGTCCGCCTGGAAGTGGTGCTGATGCACATTCCATGCCACCGAACCAGAATCCACCAGCGTAAACGATGTCGCCGTTGGTGTCTGGTGGTGCGTAGATCGCGAAGCGATCTTCTGCACCGTTACCAGCGTCAACACCGGTTGTGTCAAGGTCCCACATCCATGTGCCGTCACCGTTGTCAACTGCAGTACCATCTGGAGCAGCGAAGCTGATTCCGATAGTTTCTTCTGAGTCAGCAGGATCGCCGTCTGCGATACCGTCGCCGTCGGAGTCAGTACCTGGCTGGTAGAAGCGAACGCCCCATGACCAGTCAAAGAGACCGTCGCCGTCGAGGTCAGCGTCAGGAAGGCTGTCGAAGTCACGGTCAGCGTTAGCTACCGAAACGCCGTCGCCAATGTCGTCGCCGTCGGTGTCAACATCGTTGCTACCAACTGCAGCGCCTTGGAGGTCGCCGTCTGAGTCACCGAGCTCGAAAGTGAGCGAGCTGCTGAATGTAGCAGCGAGGTCGATGTCAGCAGTGTAACCTGAAAGGAATCCAGGATCTGCGATGTTACCTGGAAGATCCAAGAATGTGAATGAGATCAATGGGAGACGAGTCGAAACGTTAAGCGCACGACCGTTGTCTGCATCGAAGTATGTCCACTGGCCAGCAAGACCAACGATGCCGTCGCCGAGACCATCTGAGTCGGTATCGGTGTCAGGATGAGCAACAACCCAGTCAATGTGAACCATGTCAACTACTGTATCGAGAGCGATATCGCCGTAGTCAAGGTTGGTAACTGCAGTTGCCAATGATGTGTGTGGACCACCCATTGAGGTGTCTGAGTTGTCGTCAACACCGAAGAAGTATTCAGTTGTGTGAATACCAGTGTCAACACACATGTTAGCGTTCAAGCTTGACCAGATTGGTCCGCTTGCTACGCCAGCAGGTGATGTTTGGCTGTCACCGATAAGGGTAACAACTTTTTCGCCTGTTGCGATGTTAAAGTAAATGTGAGCGGCTTCGATCACCGTACCGTGGGACGGGGAAAGAGTCGTTGGGGTGTTTGATGCAGCGGCTGTGCTGGCGATACCAGCTGCCAATGCAAGACTTAGTGCACTCTTCGCTTTCATGGAAAAGCTCCTCTTTTTTGTTATTGAAACAGTAAAACCACAACTCGACACTGATGTCATAGAAATGACACCAAGGAACGAACAAAATGAGACGATCCAGAACATCCGGAAAGTCTTCAACACATAATCACTACCGCGTCGAGGTTCTCTCTCCCCTTTATGGATTCTTTTGAAGTAGTTCGTGAAGAACTATAGAAAACAAAAGAAACCATTTGCGGCACCCTCCTCTTAGAGAGTAGAGACTGAATACACAGTCTGTCCCGTATCACTACGGTACACATACGAATATACCTCAATGACGATCCCTTGCAAGGGGAGAAGTAGTGAAAATGCTGAGAATTTCTCCGTTGCATGGGATATATCTCCCATATTCAGGGTGCACATACGCTCTTTGTACGGGTATTTTCAGTGCTTTAGATGCCAATTGAGTGTTCGAGTGATGATTTTATTCGGTCTGCGAACTCTGCGAAAAAATATGAGGCATCATGCGGTCCAGGGGACGCTTCAGGGTGAAACTGGACCGCCGCGACAAGTTTATTGGGGATTCGGAATCCTGCAACTGTCCCATCGTTCAAGTGAACATGCGTTACTTGCCCCCCTGCTTTGATCATTGAATCTTGATCAACTGCAAACCCATGATTCTGAGAGGTGATATGAACTCGTCCAGTTTCGAGATCATGGACAGGGTGATTCGCTCCACGATGGCCGAATGGGAGCTTATAGGTCTTTGCACCGATTGCGAGCGCCAAGAGTTGATGTCCGAGACAGATTCCATATATAGGTATNTTCTGAGTCTCTGGAGATTCAATGAGATCTTTGAGCGTCTTAATCGTCTGGGTGATTGCATCAGGATCACCTGGGCCGTTGGATAGGAATAATCCATGCACNTCTGAAGACGCGATTCGTTGTTTGATTTGATCAGCAGTCGTTGATTGAGAAATGAGTTCTACATCACANCCGACTGCTGCTAAATGGCGTGCGATGTTGGACTTGATCCCAAAGTCCATNACNAGTACATGNGGTCGAGCAGCACCTTCGGCTTTGTCAGAGGATGAGCCCCCCCACTCTCCGAGGTTCTCGGTCCATTGCATAGTTCCGCCACGGCCTGCTTCTTGAGCAAGGTTTTGTCCAGACATGGATTTCACCTGCTGAGCCATTGTCACAAGGTCTAAATCTGACAACTCACTGTTATCAGTCAGAACACCCTGGACGACTCCTGAAGATCGGAGTGAGCGAGTTAGTAAACGAGTATCGATCCCAGAAATCCCGAGTACGCCGGAATTGTCTAGATATTCATCAAGTGAGGTATCGCCTCGATAGTTTGACCAGTTTGGATTGTATTCATGGACCCCAAATCCAGCGACCTGGACCTTGGAAGACTCAGTGTCAATAGTGTTGACACCTGTGTTCCCGATCATCGGTTGCGTTTGAATAAGAATCTGCCCCATGTAGGATGGATCAGTGAGGGATTCTTGATACCCGCACATAGCAGTATTAAATACCACTTCTCCAGTAGAGATGATCCCTTTCCCTACGGCACCAAATGCGTCCCCGGAGAGGACAATACCTGAAGAAAGAGCAAGACGAGCTGGCTTGGTGTTGTTTCTGGGCATCATACTGGTTTAAAGTGTATAAGCAATATGGATCTCTTTCCTCATCAACCTGTGTCACCAGCTCAGATTCCAAGCATTTCTGATCCCAACGACTCCGTCTATGTTCGTGTCGCTCTCGAGCGAGGAATTGATCGAGCGAAGGGTTTTACATATCGAACGAATACCGATGCTCAAGTCGGACAGCGAGTCAGTGTTCCAGTCGGAAGAGGCAATGTCCCAACAGGGGGCATTATCATCGAGTGCGGAGACGAATCACTGTTAGATGGATTTGATCCTGCGAGAGTGAAATCAGTACTCTCTCAATCTCCTGCGATCTTACCTACAAGCTTGGTTGAGCTCGCACAGTGGATGTCCGAGTACTACATGTGCCCGCTCGGCATGGTCTTTTCATCCATCATCCCTTCAGCAGTTAAATCAGATACAGGCCGAAAGATTAGAAAAGTTGTCGACCGATCTCCAGAAGTCCCATCCGAAGATCAAATTAAAAATCTGACTCCCAAAGCGAGAGAAGCTTGGAAGCTGATCGCGGAATTTGACGCGACNATGTTTCCGCTTGATCCCAAAATGCTTGCAGCAAAGATCGGTCAACGCACAATAGCTGCGATTAACAAATTGATCGTCGCAGGATTGCTGGTTCGCGCAGAAGTCCAAGTGATCAAGGCTCCAAAGGTGTTTGAACTTCTCGACGCAGGAGAATCAGGCACGCACACACTCAGCGAAGATCAAGCACATGCAGTCAACGGGATTACGAAGAGTTTGGGAACCTTCGCTCCACATTTGCTCTTTGGAGTAACAGGCTCAGGCAAAACAGAAGTCTACATCAAGCTCATCGAACAAGTTCTTGCAGCAGGAAAGCAGGCGATTGTTCTGGTCCCAGAGATTGCGCTCACTCCACAAACTGCAGGAAGATTCGTCAAATGCTTTGAGTCTGAAGGTGTTGCAATTTTGCATTCAGGGTTAACCCGATCAGCTCGCAATCAGCAATGGGCCGCGGCCGCAAGTGGAGAAGCAAAGGTTGTCGTTGGCGCACGCTCTGCAGTGTTCGCACCATTCTCAAATACTGGAATCATCATCGTCGACGAAGAGCATGACAGTTCGTACAAACAAGACCAATTACCAAGATACAACGCACGCGACGCAGCGGTAAAAAGAGCTCAGATTGAGAACTGCCCGATTGTTCTTGGTTCTGCAACGCCTTCACTTGAAAGTTGGGCAAACGCGAAAGCACAGAGATATTCACTTTGGTCGATGCCCAGTCGAGTCGGGCTAGGGAACATGCCCAAAGTCCAGATTGTCAACATGGCCGGCGACAGTGAACAAATACGTCCTCCAAAGCAACCTGGATTCACAAACGCTTATTCAATCGGGCGAACACTCGGAACAGAACTGATTTCGACAATCGAAAATGGGAATCAAGCGATCCTGTTGCTGAATCGAAGAGGGTTCGCAGCAGTAGTTGTCAGCAGTGATCGCTCATGCGGATGGCGCCTCGAATGCAATCAGTGTGACTCAGCGATGGTAGTTCATCGCGGATCTGTCCGAGAACAGGGTGGAAGACGATATGTAAAATGTCATCACTGTCATAGCGAGCAGATGATCCCAAAGCAATGCCCAATGACAGGTAAGCCACTCATTGAACTAGGGGTTGGAACGCAGCGAGTTGAAGAAGAAATTCAAGATCGATTTGGAGAACGGCTCGGACTCGTCCTCGATGAAACTTATACACGTGTCGACGCAGACACGATGAAGAACTCGAAAGACTACTTCAATGTTCTTGACCGATTCGGAANAGGAGAACTCAAGCTTCTTCTCGGAACTCAGATGATCTCGAAAGGTTTAGACTTTCCAAACGTCTCACTCGTTGGAGTACTCAATGCAGATACTTCGCTTTACCTTCCCGATTTTCGTGCAGAAGAACGAACATACCAGCTTGTTTCACAGGTTGCAGGACGATCAGGTCGCGGCGAACAACCTGGAAAAGTAATCGTCCAAACTCTCAATCCTGGATCAGCTGCTATCACACGAGCTGCGAAGCACGATTACAAAGGGTTTGCAAACGACGAGCTCAATACACGCCGAATAGCAAACTTGCCTCCAATTGTCAGGATGGTTCGCATTGTGATCCGAGATGAGGAGAATAACGCTGCGCATCAGCGTGCGTATTCTATCGCAGAACAACTCCGCTCGATCTGTGACGATCATGTCACGATAGTCGGACCTATGCCCTGCTCAATATCTCGGATTGCCAATCGCTATCGATGGGCAATCGAATTGAGCTGCCGATCTCCAAAACCGATGCAAGATGCGATGATGAAACTTCGAGTTCAAGGATTACTCACGAGTGACTCAAAGGTCGCGATCGATGTCGATCCGATCTGGCTCATGTGATTTATCAATTGGTCTAACTTCTAGTTGAATCGATTCCAAACTATCATCTTGCGGCTGTGCAACTATCCGAATCCGAATATGATCTCCGAGTTGTCCAACTTTTGATCGATCTGCAATCCAGACAGGCTCGTCGACATCAGCTGAGCTTGAGACTGCCCATTTGGGAGCAATAACTTCGTCTCCGAAATTCGTAAGTGAGATTAGTGTGCCGTTTGCGTCAGCGGCGTATCCAAATTCTCGAAAGATCGAACCTGCGAAAACAAGCCCTTCCCAATTTGTTGAATTGTTAAGCGAGCTTTTATTTTCAACATGCGTAACCCATTGCTCGATTGGGAAGAAATCTTGCGTTGTATTTTCATTCTCATCATCTGATTGCACTGCTATTAGTATGGAAAGCTTTTCTCCATGAGCGTGTAACAGTTTTCCATCTTTGTTTCGAGTGATCGGGCTCCCACTCTCAAATCCAGCTGCCAAAAGTGCTGCATGAAGTGATGACCCAGCGATGCTTGAGACGACAAGTGATTCATGTTCTCTAGAATCGGGAGCAGTTACGAGCATTTCCAAATACACATCTGGAGTATCGGGGTGATGGCAGTCGATTGATATCTTCCCATCAAATTCAACAACACCATCGGAAACATACACGCCTGGAAGCAGCTCCTTTAACTCGTCTACAGGTTCATCGATCGAATAAAAACTCGTTGACATAACTGACAAACACAGGATTGTAACGAACGACATTAACATGAAAATTCCTGTTCGCACTGCTTTGCAAGAGATTCGAATAACTGGCCACGTTCTTCATAATTCGAGAATTGATCCCATGACGCACACCCAGGGGATAGCACGATTACATCGCCTCGCTTTGCATTCTTGATTGCTTTTTGTACTGCGTATTCGAGCGTTTTACAACTGTACGCATTGACTCCAGCATTGCTACAAAGGGCTCCTTCTGTTGCTCCTATCGCATATAGTCCTGCTAAATTATGAGCAAGCTCTGATATGGATGACAAATCTGAACCCTTGTCGTATCCTCCTGCGATCAGATGAATTTTTGCAAGTTCAAATTTATGACTCAATGCATCGACAGCACGAATCGTTGCATCAGGAACAGTTGATTTTGAGTCATTGTAAAATTCAACTCCTGATCTGACATGACATCGATTCAAACGATGAGGCAAACCAGGATACTCCTGAACAGCTTTTATCATCTGTAACTTCAAATCAGCATCAGGATGAACAGCTGCTACAACAGCTTGGATTGCCATTGCAGCATTCATCGCATTATGTCTTCCCAGCAGAACACATCCATCAACTGGTTGATTAATGACTTCAATTCCAGTGTGAACCTGTGATCTCCAAGCAGTAACTGACTCGCTGAGGATCGCTGTGCCATCAGCCGGAAGTGAATGCAACAGCCGTAGTTTCGAACGCTGATAATGCTCTAGATCACCATGCCAATCGAGATGATTGGGTATGAAGTTGGTAACGCATGCGATATATGGGCGCTTCGCATCAAGAACATTTTGTTGATCTGTATCCCAAAGCCAGTGCAGCATCGCGCTCGAAAGTTCGAGTACGACATAAGTCTCTTCGTTGATCTCATCGAGATGATTCAGCAAAGAGCCCCCGATGTTCCCCGCAAGTACTGATTCATGTCCTGTCGAAGATAAAACATGATGGATCATCGCGCTGGTTGTGCTTTTCCCAGCAGAGCCTGTAATCGCGATTACTCGTGGACTTGGAAGAACACTTAAAGCGATTTGGATTTCAGTCGTTACCAAAATTCCGAGAGCCTTTGCAGATTGTATAAAAGGGTTCTCCCAAGGCTGAGGCACCGCAGGATTGACAATCAACATGTCGGCGCCTTGAAGAATAGCTGGATCATGCGGACCAAGAACTACACGAAGTTGATCTGTGTTCATCAGATCATTCAAATGAGTCAAGCTGGATTGAAGGGAGTCAGCGTCTGAAGTATCAGTAACTGTAACATTCGCACCAGCGTTGATCATCCAACGAGTAACTCCGAGTCCGCCACCGAATCGGCCGAGCCCCATGATGACAATATTTTTATTCGAAAAATCGTACATCAAACCCGCATTATTAACTAGTCTGCTCGAGTGCAGTATCACTTGATTCGATGAGCTCTTTGAGTTTTTTCAAATGATCTGCTTCGCATTTGAGAAGCATTTTGATCATCAACGGCCCACTAACAACGCTAATTATTTTCGTCCACCACTTGTTGGGAGAGTTCACCATTGTCCATGTCACTTCACACCCTATCGATGTGGGTACATATTCGTAGTGAGCAGTCATTCGATTGCAGCCGTCATCAAAGACTGCTTGATGGACGAACACTCCATCGTTTGTCTCATGTTGTTCAACAGTGATGATGGCCTTCGCTTTCATCTTGCCCATCTGTCTCGTCTCACGGAACCGCATGCCTTTGCAGAGTGGCTCTTGATCTCCATGATCTGAGAGTATGTCAATCGAGATTAATGAGGGCCCCATCCACGAACGAATATGATCCCAATCGTTGAGCCAATCGTGAACTTCTTGAGGAGATCGTTCAATTTGTTCTGATATTTTGAGTTGCTTCGCCATTGAATTACCATTCGAGTGTGAGCGCGATCACTCTTCTTTTTCCGTCTACTCCGATGACATCAAACTGGATCGTACTACCTGTCAATATTCCTTCATCCGCGACGAGAACAAAGAATTGAAAGTAGTCCTTAATTGTTTTACCATTGACGGCGGTAATAACATCACCTTGTTCAAAACCCGCGATTGATCCTGGAAATCCCTCATACACAAATTGGATCACAATCCCTCTTGCGGAGTTTCCTAGCGACATCCCAAGCTGAACCATGATGGGTTCGCGGATACGTCGAGCGAGAACTTCATCTTTCATTTTGCCAAGAATGACATTTATCTCTTCCACGCTTTTGTCACGCACGAGACGAACTTTGATTGTATCGCCTGGCCTGGATGAGCTGATCAATGATGAAAGTGATTCAGCATTCAAGATCGGAGAACCTTGGATTCCAATGATCACATCTTCTTCCATAATTCCTGCAAGCCATGACGGCCCTTCAGGCTCAACGAAGTTAACTTGTATCCCAGTCACCGTCTGATCATCACTCGGATCTAATTGGACATGTCTTATATCTGTTCGATCGTATCGAATACCCAAGTATCCTCGAGAAACTTTCCCGTATTTGATAATTTGCTTTACAATTGGTTCGATTGTGCCCAGTGGGATTGCGAATGAAATCCCAGCACTATCACTCCCCGAATCTTCGGGAGATGTACCAACAGACTTTGCGGTCGCAATCGCAACATTCATTCCGATCACATGCCCGTCAGTATTGACTAATGGGCCACCGGAGTTGCCTGGATTCACGGCGGCGTCCGTCTGGATGTAGTTTGTGTAGCCACCTGGCACATTCGATCCGGCGGCCTCTCTACCGAGCCCGGAGATAATTCCCTCGGACATAGAAAACTTAAAACCGAACGGAGATCCAAATGCATATACATGCTCTCCAGTCCTAGGCAACCGATTCATTGATCGCCTCGCAGGGAACGCTTTGGTATTGATATTTGCTTTAATCACAGCAATATCTGTGTATGGATCCATACCGATGACATCTCCTCGAACAACTCTGCCGTCGAAGAACTCAACTGAAACAGATTCCGCTGATCGAACGACATGCGCATTTGTGATGATGTGCCCTTGTTCATCGAATACCCAACCTGCGCCTGTCGAGTAGGAACCAGGCGCTGGAGTTCGGTTTTGTAACCGTGCAGATTCAAAGGGAGTTTCAAGATGCACAACGCTGGGCTCAGTCGAATCTGCGATTGCAGAAGTTGCACGATCGATACTCCGAAGAACATCGTCTTTTGCGAGCACACTTCGAGCGAGAGTAATCTTTGCATTCTGCTGTGCGTAAGCGTATTGCTCGATCACTCTCGGAACTGCAAAGAGCGCGACTAAAACACACATCAATACGATTATAGCAGGCCCATAGGAAGCAAATTTTCTCATGATTCGTACCTTATTGACCCGTGTATCTCTTTTATCGACCACTCTTCTTCACACACCCATTTAGGATCGACCCAGCTGCTTGGTCCTCTTGATCTTTATGAGTGTAAAGCGTCAGAACTCTTGCAAGACTGATCGAGTTTCTCTTTTTCACCTGCCCGCATGGAATAGACTTGGCCGCCGATTGATCCTGATCGTACTCGTTCGACCCAAACTTTCCCGGCCTGCTGTAGACGCGGACCAAATGTGTCAACCGACTCAGCAAATCGCGGCGGTTCATCAGTCATCCCAAGTAGATCGTTGACGACCAAAATCTGTCCGTCGCAAGACGTACCAGCTCCGATACCGATTACAGGCACCTTCACTTGGCGCATCACTGCTTGAGTCACTTCCTCAGGAACTGCTTCAATTAAGAGCACGACTGCTCCTGCTTGCTCAAGAGCGATTGCATCTTGGACGACTTGCTCGAGCCCCTTAGCGGTTCTACCTGCTGCGACAGGTCCACCGGTGATCGAGCTGGTTTGTGGCTTACATCCAACATGAGCACATACCGCAACCCCTGCACGAGTCAGACGATCAATGAGTGGAGCAAATGTTTCATCAGTTTCAAACTTGACGACATCCGCATTCCCTTCGATCATAAATCGAGATGCATTGATCATCGCAGTCTCTACAGAGGTGTGATAGCTCATAAATGGCATATCCGCCATAATGAGTGAACTGGGAGCACCTCGTTTTAACGCGGCGGTAATCTGGATCGCAAAGTCGATCGGCATGTGCACTGTACTCTCATGTCCGAGGACCACTTGCGCGGCTGAATCACCCGCAAGAAGTACGTGAACCCCCCCGCGTGAGAGCCAGCGAGCAGTCGTTGCGTCGTAGCATGCGAGACAAGCGAATGGCTCTCCTTTGCGTTTCATGCGGCGCAAGGTCTTGAGTGTTACTGCATCTCGTAGAACTGGTTCAGAAATGCCGTTCGATACTGGATTTGTGGGAGATATGCTCACGCAATCATTGTAGGTCCTTCATCTGGGATGGATGCAAATCATTGAATTTGCCTTGTTATGCTGCAATAAATCATCGAGATGACTACGGTTTCCTTGGAAACGATTAATGAAGACCTTGAAGTACAAAATGCCGTCTCCTGACCTCAGTGATCACAACGTCCTAAAAGCGGTGTGTGGCTTGAGACCTTGTCGGCATGGTGGATTACGAATCGAAATCGAAAAGATTCGTTCGAAAAGCATCATCCATAATTACGGACATGGTGGATGCGGCGTCACGATCTCATTTGGGACCGCTGAAATCACAGTGGATCTTGTTGAGCAAGTCGCACAAAAGCAACAATCCATTGCAGTACTCGGATCCGGAGTCGTTGGCCTAACTACCGCTATGGAACTATTACAAAGAGGATATAAGGTCAATGTCTATTCACAGCTCAGAGCTTGTGAATCGACCAGCCTCCTCGCAGGCGCCTTATGGCTACCAGTTGGAATTGAGTTTGGATCAACTGATCTTGATATACAACAAAAAATCCGCATACTGAAACGCTCAAGACATGCATTTCGAACGATTGACAGAAAACGGTATGGAATCGAAGAACTTCCGGTCTTTGAGCCAGAAAACTCCACAACTGAGGATGGATTGTTCGGAGAGCTCTTCGAACACGATCTGATTGAGCCTCCTGTAGATATAAGCACCTTCCCATTTCAATGCGATGCTGAGCCGGGACGAGTTTTTTATACCGACTACATCCACACTCATCTATTTCTTCAAGAACTGGAATCCGAAGTCCAACGCTTGGGTGGCGTGCTACATACACAACAGTTTCAGCAACTTGATGATGTTCTTAGTCTTGAGCAGGACATTATCGTGAACTGTCTTGCACTCGGTTCTCAACAAATTTTTGACGATAAAGACCTCTTCGCCGCAAGAGGTGTGCTGGTTCATGTCAAACCTCAAGACCTTGGGTATTGCGTCCATGATGGGTACAAATACATGTTCCCTCGGAAGGATGCATTAATTTTGGGTGGGTGTTTCCAGGAAGATCAGTGGGATGATCAGCCTGATAAGATTATGATCAATGAAATTCTTCAGCATCATCGCAACTTCTTCGGGCAATCTTGAACTCTTGAACGCTGATCGCTGCGTACACTCGTTGCTCAAATGCCTGTATTAACTGGAACCAACTTGGCTTTATCCTTCGGCGAGCGAGAAATCCTCAAAGGGATATCTCTATCACTCGAACCCAAAGAAAAAATTGGGATGGTTGGCCGGAATGGAACTGGAAAAAGTACTCTCCTCAAGGTCCTCGCCGGAATGATTCCGCAAGACTATGGAGCAGTGGTTATCCAGCAAGGTATCAAGGCGGGATACTTACATCAACAGCACAACCTCGTTCAAGAGGACACGCTGCACGAAGCTGCAAGCCGAGCTTTCGAAATTGTCGAAGAGTTGCACGAACAACTCGAAAAAGTCTATCATGACCTTGGAGAAGCAAGCGGTGATCAGCTCGAACGCTTGTTGAAGGATCAAGAAAGACTTGAGCGAGCGATCGAAGCCGCAGGCGGATACACGAATCGGCACAAAGTAGACCAGGTTCTCCACGGGCTTGGTTTTACAGATGCCCAGTTCGAGATCAAAGTCAAAGATCTATCTGGAGGCCAATGCGCGAGAGTCGCACTTGCGAAGCTTCTGCTTGAAAATCCCAGTATCCTACTATTAGACGAACCGACGAATCATCTTGATGTGACAGGCCGAGAGTGGCTCGAAGATTTTCTTCGCGACGAGTACAACGGCGCCGTCATTTTAATTTCACATGATCGCTACCTACTCGATCGAGTAGTCACACGAATAATTGAAGTAGAAGACGGAAAGCTTGTCGATTACCCAGGGAACTATGCTGCTTTTCGTAAGCAACGAATCGAGCGGCGCCAGACGATGCTTCGTGCATATGAAAAACAGCAAGCGGTATTTAAAAAAGAAGAAGCATACATCAGACAGTACAAAGCTGGGCAACGAGCAAAGCAAGCGAAGGGTCGAGAATCAAAGCTCGATCGTGACAAGCTGAGTGCAATCGAGCGCCCAGTTGAACTCGATGACATGCGAATGAATCTGCCTAAGGCTGAACGGACAGGCGATATTGTTATCGCTGCAAGAGAAATATCGAAGAAGTACAAGAATCACGACGGAACTGACAAAGTGCTTTTCAACGAGCTCTCACTCCATATCGAACGCGGACAACGATGGGGAATCATCGGTCCAAACGGAGCAGGCAAAACTACATTGATCAAGAGCTTGCTCGGCGAGCAAAGCATAGATCAAGGCTCGATCAAACTCGGCTCCAAGTTAGCAGTAGGACATTTTACACAAACACATGACGATCTTGATCCTGAAAAAACCGTCTATCGACATATCCAAGACACGATTAAAAAAGAAACAGACGAGCGAGTGATGATGAGCGAGCAAGACGCTCGGAATCTCGCAGGCGCGTTCTTGTTTTCAGGAAGAGAACAAGAAAAACCACTCGGCGTTATGTCCGGCGGCGAACAAGCTCGCGCGGTACTCGCAGCATTGCTTGCAAGTGCAAAGAACGTGCTCGTGCTTGACGAACCAACAAACCACTTGGATATCCAAGCTGCGGAACGGCTTGAGTCTGCGATCGCTCGAACGTATGAAAACCCAAAAACCGGTGAAAAAACATCCGGAGAATACGACGGAACCGTATTACTCATCTCTCACGACCGAGCTCTGATTGATGCTGTCTGTGATCACATCATGGTTCTTGATGGCCACGGGAAAACTGAGATTTTCTCAGGTACATATAGTGAATGGAAACTCACTACTGAATCACGAAAAGACTCAAATCCTGCAACATTCAAATCAGCATCCGAATCAGCTGCTCAAGCAGCTGCTCAAGCAGCGTCCAATCAAACATCACAAGTAACTCCAACACAAGCTGTTGTTCCCAAGCTTCAAACATCAAAGAGCAAGTTTTCGTGGATGCCAATCGGTAAGATTGAGGAACGCATGACTGAGCTTGAAATCGAAATGAAGCGCATCGAAGCAAAGCTTGGTGATGCTGATGTTTGGTCAGACTACGAGAAAGCGAACTCGCTGACTGAGAAGCATGACGACTACAAAGCTGAGCTCGCAGAACTCGAGTTGGAATGGCTCAATAAATCGAACTAACGCCATATCAATTTGAAAACCAAGTTATCCAATTTGAAATTACAGAACTGCGTTGAGCTTATCAATTGTTTCAAGCGCTGACGCATGCCCAGATTTTCTCGACTTTGCGATGGACGATTTCATCACAAATGGAGCAGGCAAAATAGTTAACGGCAGATACCAATGCCAAGTTTCCATCCCGATTTTTCCCATGAGATTGTCGTACCATTGGAATGATCTCAAGAAACTTTCAGTGAGTGGTAAGCCAGGCCAGACAGTTACGATCAATGTGATCGCGAAGATCGTTGGGATTAATCGCAAGAGTTTGACCTGAAATGAAACCTTACCAGATTCCAGATGAATGCTCATCGTGGAATCAAAAGGGATACCGTGAGCAATGACACTTGCGATCCCATCAGCAGATTCTCCATCGAATCCGGGCAGCTTCCCCTTCTTCGATAGATTCAGCAGTCGACTCTGAATTTCCTGCGAACTGAGATCCGTTTCAATCTCAGGCAGGCCGGCGTCAGGTTTGTTATTTTGGTCAATCAAGGGCTACTCCGAATCATTAGAATAATCGATATGATCGTTCGTCGGCCCGATATGCCAATAAACTTGACTCAATAAAGGCACGCAATCTGCTTCAAACACAGTATGCAGTCATATAGGCTTACAACCGAATACAGTGAACAGGAATCGTTGAGTTTCAACAACGCTCAACAAGATTTGATGTCCCGAAGCAACACACAGCTCCAACAAGAGCGGTTCTCGGACACTAATCCAAATCCTGTTATCAAACGCAACGATCCAAGATGGCTTTTTGCTGTCCGTGTACAGAGTGCATTAGGAGACAGAAATCAGTTCCGATCCAGTTCAAGAAGAGATGAGCTGATCGAATCTGCTGTCCTTTCTGGTTTCAATCCGATCCATGCAGCTGCAATGGTCGCGATAACTGAAGACGCGCAGACTCGTAACGGGCTCGATCAAGTTGCGATGAATGAGTTGCTCACAGTCCCAGCTCCAGATCTCACCCCGCTGCTCTCAGATCGCTCTCGCTGGATTGTGTTTGCCGCCCTCTTCGGATGGGCCTGTTTGATTGCAGGGTTAATGCAGCTTGTATAAACTCGCTTAAATCACGCTCAATCAAACTCATTCTGTGATTACAAAAACCGCCCGATGAACCTTGCGGCATCGGGCGGCTATACATTTTGCTTTTTCGAATCAGTCCGAAACTGGACTTACTCTACATCTTTCCCTTCGACAACATCAATAATCGAAGCTGGTTCATGCGAATCGAGTTCGCCGCTCTTGAGCCTGCGGATGTAATCTTTGTAGGCCTTCATCGCAAGCGATCCAAAGATCAACATGATTGGAATGTTTGCCCACAACATCACACCTGTACCCAGCGCGGTAAGATTATCAAGCTGTGCATCAGTCTTGATAAATCCTGCTGATGCAACGAGAATCATCAAACAGTAGATGAACTTGTATGGCAGTACAGCTTTCGTTCCAAAGAGATAGACGACACCTTGCTCGCCGTAGTATGACCAAGAGATCATTGTTGAAATCGCAAATAACCACGCGGCGATCACAACTAAATATTTACCCATCCCAGGTTGCACGATGTTAAACGCATGTGATGTCAATGAAGCACCTGGATACTCTACATAGACACCATGATCCACAATCCGAGGCGGAGTCGGATTCTCAAGTGAATCCCAGTTGACAACGAATGTGCCATCATCACCCATTTCTGACTCAAAGTGAGCAGTACCATTAAGTCGTGTAATCTGAGTTCCTGTGTCTTCGTTGACAGTGTCAACTTCGAGCAACATGAAGACACTGGTATCAATCCCAGTCTTCCAATCACCTTCAATACGTTTCGCTTCTGCAGAACGCTCTGGGAGATATCGTGCATCTAGAGTCCAGGATGGTGACTCAGTATTGGTGACATCTGCTTGAATCACATTGACACCGATGTTCTTGTAGCTAGCTTCTTCTCCACGATTCCAAGCACCTGTTGCAAGGATCACCAACGAAGTTAGAGTACAAACGACAATGGTATCGATGAATGGTTCGAGCCCCGCAACGATCCCTTCACGCACAGGCTCGTCAGTCTTCGCTGCAGAGTGAGCAATCGGGCTCGATCCCTGACCTGCTTCAGATGAAAAGAGTGCTCTCTTCATACCCCAGAGCAGAGCAAAACCAACGGAACCACCGATGAATGCGCCTTGAGCTTCAGCAGGGTTAAATGCACTCTTCACAATAAGAACGAGCATGCTAGGAATCTGATCGAATGTCATCGCGAGCACATAGAAAGCACCGAGTAGATAGATCACACACATGAACGGAACAATGCGGCCTGCAACAGCACCGATTCGCTTGATACCACCCAGGATGACCATACCAACAATGACGGCCAATATAATGCCTGTTACTTGGACCGGCACACCAAAGTCTTTGCTTGTCACATCAGACACGGCCCACGCTTGGAACATGTTGCCGCCGGTGATCGTGGATATGAGCAATGTGACTACAAATATCCCGCCAACGATTTTACCGATTCCACCCATGCCTCGATCTTTGAAGCCTCTCGCAGCTACAAACATCGGACCACCGTGCGGCTCGTCTGGATTGTCAGTATTTCTAAACATCATTGACTGAGTCACTTCAGTCATCTTGAGTGCCATACCGAAGATACCGACCAGCCACATATAGAAAATCGCACCCGGGCCACCGAGCGCAATCGCAACGCCGACACCTGCGATATTTCCGAGCCCAACTGTTGCTGATAGAGCAGCAGAAAGTGCTTGAAAGTGATTGATTGCACCTGGGTCATTCTTGTCGTCGTATTTACCACGAATGACTTGAGCACCGTGCGTGAGAGCTCGGAACTGGCCAATACCTGACCATATGGTGAAGAGCACTCCGACTCCAAGTACGATATACAGTACATATTCGTGCCAGATGACGCCATTGACGACATCCAAAATACTCATTAGTTGTTCCATCGACATCTCCAGCGATAGGGCAAATTGTGTTTACAAAGCGTATGGATCGGTATTTTCACACATTCAGCCACAGAATGCAAATCGGATTAAAATGAGCTATTCTATTTGAATGTGGAATTCGCTGGAAATAACGCAGTTTTGTGCGAAACAACTCATTGAGTTAGAAGCTGAGATTAATGCACAAAGTACCTATCGCGGACTCGATTCTTATTCAGAGATCCAGCTTCATCCATTTATCCATCAAGCATTTACAACAACTGACTTTGGCGCGTTACGAGAAATTTGTTATCCGACAGCCTCTGTAGAAAACCCGACGAATACCCAAAGACAACGCTGCGATATCGTGCTCACGCCGAACACGAAACAATCCATATTCGATCCGATTGATGAACAACGAACCCGTCAGAAGGCCGCGGGAACATTGTTTGAGTCCTCTGCACTGCTCGAATCTCCACCAGAAGGAACAATTCCTCCTGAAGATGCATACTGGCTCGAAATCAAATCAATTGCCCAGTTCAGCTATGTGGACGGCGTCCCAAATCCAAACTCATCGTACAGTTCCGAAATGCTTAATGGCCCGCGAACTGATGTGATCAAGCTTGCTTCCGATCCGTTAATCAGACACGCAGGAGTACTTGTAGTTCACTTTGCACAAGATAAACTGACAGGAATTCACGATATCAGTGCGGCCGTGGATCACATGATTAGTCTTGAACTTCCAGTTTCAATTCCTGAGTTTGAATCGATCCCAATTAAAAATCATGCAGGCAATGAATACTGCACACTTGGTCTCATCCCAGTTCGATTGTGACTGATTTACTTTCAAAAGCGTGAGAAGACTAATCTTGGCTTCCTGATTGAATCTCGACACCCGCGTAGTTCGCGATGATTCTTGCTGCGTTCTTCGAAGCATTCTCAGAAACGAATACACGACCAATTTCTTCGAGTTGTTGAATTTGCTCGTTGAACTTGTCTGAGTCTTCAAGAAACTCGACAACTCGATCTGCGATTGGTTCAGCGCCTCCAAAATGCGGAACCATCTCAGGGACAATCTCCCGGCCTGCAATCAGATTGGGAAGCGTGATAAACTTTGTTTGGATCAACCAACGAGCAATCAGAGTCCATCCCACTCGCCCAAGTTTATAAACAATCACCATCGGACGATGTTGCTTCGCGATTTGAAGCGTCACTGTCCCCGATACTACAATTGACAGATCGCACCATCGGATAACCGCATCGGTATTTGAATAGGTAATGTCTAAAGAATCCGGCCATTGCAATCCTGCTTCACGCCCGATCTTGCGAAGGACTGGTTCAAGATCTTCGCGAGTCGCTGCGACAAGCCCACGCATATTTGGATGCTCATTTGCAAGCTTGATATAAGCTCCGAGCAAGAGCGGGAAGTTCTTCCGGATCTCACCAGGTCGAGACCCGGGCATCAATGCGATCTTCTGATCACCCTTAGGCCAATCCTTGATTTGATCATCAAGTAAATCTGTATCTAGCTCGGAATCGAAAAGAGGATGTCCGATGAATGTCGCATCAACTCCTCGGCTTTTAAACCAAGCTTCTTCGAACGGCAAAACGCACATCACATGATCCGTCAATCTGCGAAGCTTACGAATACGCCACGGCGCCCATGCCCAAAGCTGAGGCGCAACCATGTGAACGATTCTCGCTCCAGACGCCTTCGTGAGCTTACAGACTGGGAAATTCGCAGCTGGTGAATCGACAGGCACATGTACTTTAATGTCATGATCTTTGAGCCACTCTTCGATCGCAGCATTGATTCGTTGATGTTCTTTGATCTTTGCAAGGCCAGGCATGCCCATGACTGCATCATCGCCGGTGAACTCAATTATCTGAGCCCCCGCTGCTTCCATCTTTCGACCGCCCCAGCCATAGATTACGAGATCAGGGCATGACTTTGTAAGCTCAGTTATCACTGAAGCAGCATGATCATCGCCCGATGGTTCGAAGGCGGTAAATAGCACAGCAGGATGTACCGTATCATTACTCACGCGCCAACTTTAGGCTCGTTTTTGGAGATTGCCCTCGATGAATAAAGGAACTTCCAATACTTTGCATGAATGAGACGAAGTAGAGCCCGCTTAGAAGCCGGCAGCCGCAAACCATGCGCTAGGGCTTGATCCGAGAGCTTCGGAAATCGAGAGTAATGACTCCACACTTGGAAGATGAGTTCCACGCTCAATCGAGCTCAACTGAGATACTGAAACCGAGCTTACTTCGGAGAGCTCTCGCAAAGTCCATCCTCGTTCTGTGCGAGCAAGACGGATTTGTCTGCCCAGGATCGAGCGGAGTCGATCCATTGGTCGTTGTCCCAAACCAAGCGTATCCGTTGCTTGATGGAGCACTCGGCGTAGATCATCAATGTTGAATGGTTTCGCGATGTAATCGAAAACATCCTGCTTGAAAGTCTCACGCATCGAATCGAGTGAAGGATACCCTGTCACAACGATGACACATTGTTTAGGCCATCTCTGTCGAATCTCAGACAGCACTTCTTCCCCTGAATGTACACCCATCTTGATATCAAGTAGAACAACATCAGGACTCGATTGTTCAATGGAGCGATACAGAGATGCAGGGGTTCCGACTGTTTGGACATCATGCCCGTCGTCTTTGAGAATTCCTTCAAGGAACTCACGAAAGTCTTGATCATCGTCGAGCGAGATGATCTTTAGCGGAACCTGATCTCGACGGTTGGACTGTTTCGTCAATTCTGACATGACCATTACAATAGACCTCTGTTCTTCATCTTACAAGACGTTTATGTCCGTTGAATGATCGTTCGTTGATTTTGCGGCTGGAAGCAGTACTTCAAAGACTGCCCCACTCTCAGTATCGTCGGTTGCTCGATTCGTTGCAATGAGCACTCCTCCATGCTCACGAACAATACCGTTCGTCACTGCTAAACCGAGTCCTGTGCCGTGAGAATCTAGTCTTGAAGAAACAAACGGCTCAAACAAACTATCTATCAAGGTTGCATCAATTCCTGGGCCATTATCAACAACACGGATGTTTACCCAAGAAGCTCCGTCACGATCTTCCATCGCTGCTGTAATCTGTACAGATCCTTCGGATGTATTCGTTGCTCCAAGTGCATCCACGGCGTTTCGGATCAGATTCAGGAATACTTGTAGTAAACGATCTGGATCGCCGTGCACAATTTGATTGGATTCAATCAGATTCTGCACATCAACTCTGTTCTCTTGAAACTGTTCGTTTCGATCAATCTCTACGAGCGTCTTTGCTTCCTCTACGAGATTGAGCAGATCGATCTCGATGGCCATTGGAGGTCTAACACGAGCGAAATCGAGCAAACCATCCGATAGTTTTTCGAGTCTTGCAACCACTCTTGCAAGGAGCGCTATTTCAGTATGAGACAGCTCCTTCTGACTATTGAGCTTATCTACTAATCCTTTGACCACCGCGAGAGGGGTATTGAGTTCATGAGCAATACCAGCACTCATCATTCCTAACGAAGCAAGCCTATCAGCACCTTCAAGATTCTTGCGAGCAGTTTCGAGAAGATGGTTTTTCTTGTGTAGATCAGCTGCAGTATGTTCTAGTAGCTCAAGAGCTTGAGCGAGTTCTTTCTCATGCGTCCTTAATGATCGGATAGAGTCATTCCTCGATCTCATGATTGAACCGATTTCATCAGCAGGTATCGCAGATTCAGGGATGATCTCCGAAAGCTGGTTTCCATCTCTGACAGCCTGGTCAGCGTCGAGTATCTCTCGGATTGGTTGATAAACATGCTTCGGAAGGACAAAGACTTCGAGGGCCGCTGCAACTAATGCATACCCCGCGATTAAAGTCGCGATCACTAAAATATAAACCAATCGAATGGTTTCTCTAGCGCGAGTAGCTCTTGCGCGGATTAACACAAATTGATCTGTTTCTGGAATCCAGCGGACTACCCCTGTCGCGAATCCATCTGAAGGCACAGGGATCGCAGTTCCAACATTTTGACGAGCATCGAAAATCAGTTGATCAGTAAGTTCTTTAGTCGCTTCAGGTCCGATCAGAATATGAGCATTAGCGAGCTGCTTGCTTTCAGGACTATCGAGCGTGCTATCTGACTCAAAGAGCAATGTCATCATCTGCTCAGACAAATCGAATTCAGCACCGAATATGACCTTTGACATCGCAGGACGGATCGCAAGCAGGAGAACTACCCCGAGACTTATCGAAAAAGCGGTATGAAGAACAATGAGCTTCTTCCGAATTCGCATGCTCGCAAGGATCCCTCTTGGGGACTGTGGAGATGTTGGATCGATCGAATCACTCATTCTGGCTCCATAAATTCGAGATCATGTTGCTTGATCGTCCTAGCGTATAGGGATGCCAAAACCCAACGGAAGCACTGAACAATCAAATAATCGCACAATCACTGATCCACGAGATGCGGCGTATCGCCACATCACACGGCAAGCAGAGCGTATGCCTGATCTTGGACTCTTTGATCTAAAAACTGGATCATTAGATGTCCGTGATGCATCTTTAGCACATGCGATCGTCGATGGAGTCATTACACGCTGGCTCACGCTCTCCTACATCATATCCGCTCTCGGGGGCCGACCTGTCCACGATCAAGAACCTCGGATGCAAGCCGTCTTACTCGGGGGCGCAGCCCAGCTGCTGCTCATGGATCGAGTCCCACCGCATGCGGTAATCGACGAATCCGTTGAATGGGCGAAAAATATGATCCGCCCCAAAGCGGGCGGAATGGTCAACGCGATCCTCAGACGCGTCGCAAGATCGAAAGGAGAGCGCATCGAACACTGGTCACATCACCTTGATGCGATCCCGCTATCGAACGGCGAAGGACTCTTCATCGATGGCCTTGAGCTCCCCCAAAGTGGGTTGAGTCGACTCAGCATCGCCTGCTCGATTTCTTCGCAGATCATTCAGCGATGGGAGCATCAATACACTGACCCAACCGAGATGGCGATGCACACACTCTGCTCATCACCGACTCTGCTTTACACTGGTTGTGCAAAATCTCCTATTGAATCGGACAAGTTGAGTCCCCATGATTCCCCTAACCATGCGGTCTATCGAGGCCGACGAGCTGACTTGGTTGAGCTGCTCCATTCACGAGATGATATTTGGGTGCAAGATGCCGCGAGTTCTCATGTCGTGGATGAACTCGAACTTGAAGGCGAGATAAAACTCATCGTCGATCTATGCGCTGGACAAGGCACGAAGACTCGACAGCTCCGATCCAGATTCCCGAATGCTCAAATCATTGCAGCTGAAGTTGATGACTCTCGTCTCGACACACTCTGGGATGTCTTCGGAGATGATGAACAAGTCCGTGTCATGCATGCAGAGGATGTAGAGCGAGACTTTGGAAAAGCCGCAGATCTTGTGCTTACTGATGTCCCTTGCTCGAATACTGGTGTGCTTGCAAGACGACGAGAAGCAAGATATCGTCCGATGAAACAGCAGCTCTCTCGGATCCTCCCGATTCAGAGATCCATCGCAGCGAATGCGATCTCACTGCTCAATGAAACTGGTGTATTGGTCTATTCGACTTGCAGTATTGAAACTGACGAGAATGAAACCCAAGCAAACTGGATCGCTGAAAAATATGACTTGAATCTAATAAAACAGAGAAGAATCGACCCCGCGGGTCAGCCGGGGGATTCACCAAGCATGTATAACGATGGGTCGTTCTCAGCGATCCTCAAGAAATGATCGATTATCCAGTGTCCGCCATCGGATATTGAGGTACACTTCTTCGCACTTTGTAACTGAAAATCATCTCAAGGATGAATCAATGAACCTGATTGATATACTGAAGCCCGAATGCATTTGCTCACCTCTCCAGGCGACAGATAAACAAGAAGTGATCAACGAGCTTGTCGATGTGCTCTTAGAATGCGGTGAAGTCTCAGATGCTGATTCACTCAAATGCGCAGTCTGGACTCGCGAGCAGACCCGAACAACAGGTATTGGTCACGGCTTAGCGATCCCTCACGGCAAGTGCTCAAGCATGAAGAATCTTGCTATCGCGATTGGTAAACCTTCTCAACCGATCGACTTTGAAGCGATAGATTCACAACCTGTAAGACTGATTGTCCTACTTGCTTCGCCGCCGGATAAAACGAGTGATCATATCCAAGCGCTTGCACATATCAGTCGATTGATGAACGATTCAACATTCCGCGAGTCAATCTACAACGCTTCTTCATCGGATGAAATCTACGAACTCGTCAAACTTCAATCTGTTTAACGATTGTTTGAAAACTCACTTATAGCTCCTGCGAGTACTTCGAGTCGGCCGAGCGTGTTTTCAGCCTTTGCTTTAAAGTACACATGTGGAAAAAGGCTCACGAGTGCTATTGTAAGCCCAAAGGCAGTCGTGTAGAGCGCCTCCGCAATTCCTCCTGCGACAATCGCTGGATCTGAAACTGCTGCTGCTTCTCCTAATAAATCAAAGCTGCTGATGATCCCGGTAACAGTTCCCAAAATTCCAAGCAATGGCGCCGCAGCGATAATTGCTCCAAGAGTTGGTGCGAATCGTTCGATAGGAGAACGCATAGATTCGATGTGTCCGATTAGGATCGTTTCCGAAGGAAAATCAGCATTCATCGCTTGTTGAACAAGCCTGCCTTCGAGTGTCTTGTCTTTTCGTGATTCTAATGAGAGGGATTCGCTTGATTGATCTCCGATCGAATCTAGATATTTCGACAGTTGACGTGCGCCATTGCGTTGATCTGAGAATATCCAAAATACTACTCGCTCAAAGATAAGTGTCAGAGAGAGTACACTCATCAGTAAGAGCGGATACATCACCCACCCGCCGGCGAGGAAGAACTGTATTGCTTGGTCAATCATTGCTGAGATGCTAGCACATCCAGCCGAGAATTTTGGCTAAGATTCATCGTGAACCATCCCACTCAACAATCTGTGCCTCAGTTACCTGCTGATTATCAGGATATTATCAAGATAATCGATGATCAGCTTCGCGCTTTTATTGAATCTAAGGGGTATCCACAAAACCTTTCTGACGCAATTGCTTACGCGACATTGGGTGGCGGAAAAAGGGTTCGGCCTGCACTTGCTTGGTATACATCCATCGCGTGTGGAGGAACGGGTTCTGACGCCGTTCAGTCAGCGATAGCCGTCGAACTGATTCACGCATTTAGTCTCGTTCATGATGATCTACCTTCGATGGATGACGATGATCTTCGTAGAGGAAGACCCACACTCCATATCCACACGAACGAAGCGATGGCAATTCTCGCAGGAGATGCAATGCTATCACTCGCTTATGAAGCATTGTTCGACGATTGTAACGCAGCACAAGCGATGAAACTAATTCAAGAGCTCTCTGCAGGTACTCGCGCCATGATCGTCGGACAGGTCTACGACACACTGGGCGGATTTGCAGATGACATCTCACAAGAAGATCGTTTAAGGCTCATACATACCAATAAGACTGGCGCCCTGCTCTGTGCGGCATGTCGGATGGGTGCTCTGTGTGCGAATGCATCCGACGAACAACTCGATCTTGTGACTCGATATGCTCAATCCATCGGCCTCCAGTTCCAGATCGTTGACGACTTACTCGACATTGAAGGTTCTACAAATGCTGTTGGAAAGACCTTGGGAAAGGATGAGGCAGCGGGCAAACTCACCTATCCATCCGTTCTGGGTATAGATCGTGCTCGAGCAGCAAGTGAGCAGCTCGGAATTGATGCACAAAATCTACTGAATCAACTCGCACAGAGTCATCAGCAAGGATCTGCGTTGGTTGAGCCGTTACGACTTATCGGAACCATGCTCACGAGCCGAAATAGTTGATAAATCGAACTCTGAGAGTTTTCACTCCGAAATACCTCATTGAAGATCACCAAAGAATCAGAACCAGCACACTACTGATCACGTACCCCCCGCTGGCTTCATTGATTGGATTGCACTACAATATCAAGAAGGTAAGGATGTGAAAATGGCCTTCCTATTGGAGAAAGAGCGTACATGGGATTGTTAGAACAAACTCGGACTCCTGACGACTTACGAGCGCTCTCGCTCGAGCAACTCGATGAACTTGCTGGCGAAGTTCGTGCTCGAATCATCGAGAAGGTTTCACAATCAGGCGGCCATCTCGCACCCAATCTCGGAGTCGTTGAACTGACGATTGCACTTCATAGAGTCTTTGATTTCTCATCGGATCGACTACTCTTTGATGTTGGGCATCAATGCTACCCTCATAAACTTCTCACTGGCCGTCTCGAAATGTTCGACAAGCTTCGGACTCGAGAAGGGATGTCTGGTTTTCCTGAGCCTTCAGAATCAATCTTTGACCTATTTCGTGTAGGGCATGCTGGCACCGCAATCTCAACCGCCGTCGGTATGGCTCAAGGAGACATACTGACCCATGAGTCGTATGACCCTGAATCCAACCCAGAAGGTAAAAGAGTTGTCTCGCTGATCGGAGACGCTTCGATCGTCAACGGTGTCGCTATGGAAGGACTCAACGGCGCGGGCATGCTCAAGCGTCAGTTCCTTGTTATTCTGAATGACAATGGAATGAGTATTTCAAAACCTCAAGGCGCGATGGCTCAATACTTTGATCGAGTCCGTGTTTCACATACGTATTCTGATTTTAAAAAGGGTGCTAAAGAGCTTCTCAAGCATGTCCCCGGCGGCGGACTTCTCAGAGAAGCGTACCATCGGATGGGCGAGATGACGAAGGCGGCCATCTCAGAAGATTCGTGGTTTGAAAAATTCGGGCTGCTCACTGTTGGCCCAATTGATGGGCACGATATCCCGACCCTTATCGAGTTCCTGTCTGAAGCGAGAGATCTTGATCGGCCGATGGTTTTGCATGTCAAAACAATCAAAGGAAAAGGACTCGATATAGCAGAACAAGATGCGACGAAATATCACTCACCAAAGGCATTTAAAGTCGAACGAGATGAAACACTCGGTTGCAAGGTTGAGATGAAATCAACTGGACGATCATTCACTGCAGCGATCGGCGATGCGGTTGTCGATTTGATGGATCGTGATGATAAAATTGTCTGTGCGACTGCTGCAATGCCTGATGGCACTGGGATTGTAAAAGCAATCGAGAAGTATCCGCTTCGTAGCTTCGATACTGGAATCTGTGAATCCCACGCAATGGACATGATGGCCGGAATGGCAAAGTGTGGTCTCAAACCATTCTTCGCCGTCTACTCAACATTCTTACAACGAGCATTTGATCAAGCTTTCCAGGAAGTCGCACTACAAGGACTTCCAGTCAGGCTCCTTCTCGATCGCGCTGGATTAGTTGGAGGCGACGGAGCAGTCCATCATGGTTTCTGCGATATCTCTATACTTCGTACACTTCCAGACGCAGTCTTGATGGCCGCGATTGATGAGTCAAGTTGTCAAGAATCACTCGAGTTCATGCGAACATGGGAAGCTGGTCTCAGCGCCTTGCGCTATCCACGAGATGATATCTCAACTCGCTTTGGAGATGCTCCACCGTTCGAGCTTGGAAAAGCTCGCCTGCTCACACCTGAGTTTGCGAATCTCGATGAACATCAACCCGATGTTGCGGTTCTCGCATATGGAACGACAGCGATTGCAGCGGCGAACGCGATCGACTCACTGAAAACTGAATACAAAGTGTCCTTGTACGACGCACGATTTGCGAAGCCTGTTGATCACATATTGATTGCTGACTTGATTTCGAAAAACATTCCAATTCTGACCTTGGAAGATCATTCCATTGTTGGTGGATTTGGAACAGCAGTTCTTGAGAGTGCCCAATCGATGGGACTCAATACCGCTTCTGTCTTTAGGCACGGCATTCCAGATCAATGGATTATCCAGAATTCTCGTGATGCTCAGCTTGCTGAGGTTGGAATCGATAGCGATGGCATCGCACGCATGATCCGTCATTGCTACGCTCCTGAAAAGCATGAAGTATTCGCGGCTCCAACAAAAGCGAATCTTGAGCCTAAGCCTTTTGTTCAAACATCAAACACAAGCGAACTCGGCGTCTAATCGAGAGCAAGGCCAGCATCATGTCACGCGCCGTAGTCCTGATTACAAATCGACAAAAACCAAACGCCGTTGCGGTAGTTGACGAGATTCGATGCTTGATCGAAAAGCACGGAACGCTTGTCAAAGAGTTAAACTCACGCGACGAGGACGGGCTCCCAGAAGCGAATGAAGTTGATCTTGTCATCGCACTCGGCGGTGATGGCACTATCCTATCCGCTGCAAGAAAGTGCCTTACTCTTCGTGCGCCGCTCCTTGGAGTGAACACAGGAAAAGTTGGTTTCATGGCTGGATACGAACTCGATTCGTTCCGTAAAAATGCTCATGAGCTACTCGGAGATTCAAGCAAGCCACTCGTTACGCATCCAGTTACTCCGCTTCACGGCGTCGTTCGAACCAAATCAGGATCCCCGCGACATTCGTCGTTCGCTCTTAATGAATTTGTAGTGAGTGCAGGTCCTCCATTCCGGATGATCACACTGGACATTTCAGTAGATCAGAACCCTGGACCTACTGTTTCTGGAGACGGATTGATAGTCTCTACTCCACTGGGATCGACAGCATATAACGTATCAGCGGGTGGACCAATTGTTGCTCCTGGAGTCAATGCAATGGTCATCACTCCAATCGCAGCGCACTCGCTTAGCTTTCGACCAATTGTCATTCCTGCACATTCGGATGTCGAAGTCTGCGTGACTTCGGCAAATGCAATCGAATCGTCAGGAACAACGCTCATCATCGATGGACAAGTAAGTCATCGACTCGATGAAGGGGATTCCTTACGTGTGACGGCTGCAAAGGAACAAGTCGAGTTTGTACTCGATCCTGACATCAGCTACTGGCAGACTCTTCTAGAAAAAATGCATTGGGCATCAGAACCGAACTCTGTTGGAATAAAAAAGCGAAACTAAGTGATCTCTATATGCCCTACGCACATGGAGACTTCACAATGAACGATCGCATTCCAGAATCGGATACATATCACCTCAAATGTCTCGAAGTCTGGGGCGGCTCACGCTCAGCTGATCACTCCGCGTCTGTACCAGGGCTCGACATCACTGTCAACGCTCGGCCAGTTGCTGGAAGCGAATCTGGCGGCGATCTCTATCTAATCTCCTCTTGCTCAAGCGGATGGATTTCACGAATGCTGCTCGCAGATGTTTCAGGACACGGAGATGATGTGAGCCATCTGTCTTCGTTGTTACGCAAAGCAATGCATAAGTCCATCAATACAGTTGATCAAACAAAAATCGCGAGAACTCTGAATGTAGCGTTTAACGAGTTCTCAGGTGGAATGAAGTTTGCGACAGCTTTGCTGATCACCTATTACGCCCCGAGTGGGCATCTGATCTTTGTGAACGCAGGTCATCCGCCTCCGATGATCTGTCGCGCCGACACTAAAGAGTGGGTCCCGATTAATCACGACACACCGGAGATCATCAAGCACACATCTAAAGAAGTCCGAGTCGGAGTGAAAAACTTACCCTTAGGCGTGATCGATTCAACCGAGTTTGAACAAGTTGCATTGAAAGTAAACTCAGGGGATCGGATTTGTGCATACACGGATGCATTCATCGAAGCACAGAAAAAAACAGGTGAGCTACTTGGGATTAATGGTTTCGCGAATCTACTTAGCTCAGTATCAATCGCATCTCCTGAGCTTTCTGAAGCGGATTTTCCGCACGAAGTTAAACGACGAATTCTCTCCGACGGCTACGAGCTCGCTGAAGATGATCACACATTATTGAACTTCACTCATAATGGACATGAAACACCCAAAGCAGGGCTCAACACAGTTTCGAACTTCATTAAGAATGGACTCGGGCTTGGACATTCGGATACGGTTGTTTAAGTTTATCTAACCTCGACTCAGCTGATCACGAATAACTCTTCTGGATTCACTAAAGCGATAATCGTGTCGGCGGCAACTGGGTCGATTGGTTTATCAACCGTTGCAATCGTGAGAGTTCCGGCCGCAGAAACTGTAAAGAGAGGGATCACCGAAGAGCCATAGAGCGTGCGATAATCCTCATAGTTAAACTCTTCAGAGATTGTGGTCGCTTTGACTATCCATCCATTCTGCATCCGTGACTCGAGACCCGCATAATCTGCATCCGAACTAAAGAGCATGCGCCAGCGACGATCGTTGCTAGATTCCTCTCCGCTCTTCTTCGTTTTGCGTGGCGCAAGCTGGAATAGATTTGATGATTCAAAGTAGCCTTTAAATCTTTGAAGCGCGAGAGTGTTTACTTCATCATTGGGTGTCGTTGCAAACGCGCGTCCTACTCCTCGTAGGTCGATCTGTGATATATCTCCCATCGACAAAATATTGTCTTGAATCGCAGGAAGATGCGCCATCCTTGCATCGCGAATATTTTGTCTGTTGGTATCGATCAGAATAACTTTGAACCCTCGATCATTGAGGACTTTAGCCATCGACCTAGCCCATTTGGATGCGCCAATAAAGATGATCCCTTGAGGGTTCTGATCTGCAACTCCGAGAATTTTTGCAGCCCAGGGAGTCGTCAACCCGTAGAACGCAACGGTACCAATAATGACTGAGAAAGTCAGAGGCACTAGGTTCTCTGCGCCTGGGATTTGTTCTTTTTCGAGTCCAAGCGAGAAAATAGACGCCGCCGCCGCTGCAACAATTCCCCTTGGAGCAAGCCATGCGATAAACATCCGTTCGCGCCAGCTTAATCCTGAACCAACAGTCGCGAGGAATACCGCCGTTGGACGAGCGATCACGATGAGAATAAAGAGGAAACCGAAAACAGTAAACCAATCCAAGCTTGCGAGTTGGTCAATCTGTAATCGTGCTGCTAGAACGATGAATAACACAGCAATCAGTAGAACTCGAAGATTCTCTTTGAACTCAAGAATGTGATGAACATCAACCTTTTTCTGGTTCGCCATAGCGATGCCCATTACTGTCGTCGCGAGAAGACCCGATTCAGACATGATCTGGTTTGAAGCAGTGAAGGTCGCGATGACTAGCATCAATGAAACAGGGTTCTGGAGATAGTCTGGAATCCAAAATCTGGTGAGCAGCGTCTTCAACAAGAACGCGGATAAGATTCCGAGTCCGAGCCCGGCTCCGAGCGTGATTGATATTGCTTGAATAACTGAACCGAGCCCGTTCATTGCGGAGTTCGAAGCAATCGCTTCAAATACAAATACAGCAGCGCCTACACCGATTGGGTCAATCACAATCCCTTCCCACTTGAGGATGAGCCCGCTGCTCCCTGAAGGNCGGATATGAGCCAACATAGGACCAACAACTGTGGGTCCAGTGACAATCAGGATTGCACCTAACAAGATTGCAATAGGGCGTTCAAGATCAAACAAGTAGTAAGCGCTGATCCCAGCGATGATCCAAGTAACCAATGCGCCAGTCGTTACGAGCAAAGTCACCGGTTTCCATGTGGTTTGAAGCTCGCGGAAGTTGAGTGTGAGTCCGCCCTCATAGAGGATGAGTCCGACTGCTATTCCGACGGATGCAAGCAGCATATCTCTGTTGAAGAGCTCATCTGGGTCAATCGCGAAGGGAGAACCGTGGAAGATGGATCTCATCACTGGACCGGCCAAAATTCCGAAGATCAAGAGTAGAAGGATGGATGGAATCTTGATTTTCCAAGCAAGCCATTGCGCACCAACACCGAGGATGATAATCATCGCAAGCGCAATACCAACCATCGAATCTGTTGAAGCAAGTGTCAGCATCGATCCATCCGTGGAAACTCAGTCTTTACATTCGTCCTTTTCGCTCACCATATTCTAATCTATCCAAGACAGAAGATAAACCGAATATCCAATGATTCTGCTGTTGATCTTTACGGCTGATTTGTTTGCAAAAATACATAAATCACGAAACAAATTTTTTACTTACGCAGGCCTACTTTCACGACATCTGTAAAAGTATCACCCGCAACCTCAAGAGCAACAGCCACTTAGCTATTCTTATTCATCCATCCAACCAGGCACTCCTGAAGAAAACAACTTCAATGTTTAGTCAAGCTAGTTGGAGCTAAAGCCTACTTGTTGGATGCATAGTCAAAAACCACTCGAAAATGAATTAAGGAGTGTTTCAGACTACAGCACTTGATGCAATAGCAGACTCAGCCACCTGCACGATATACGCCTGTCGCGAGAATTGTGAAAACCTCATCAGTTGGACGAGGGCCGACAACTCCGATCAAGATTACTTCATCAAGCGGTTTAAGGCCTGCAGCGATAGGATCAATACTATCGACTCCAACAACTTGAATTGTCGCTGAGTTGTTTGTGATAGTCCCGGATGTCTCGCAGCAATAATCCCAAGGTGTTGTACATCCGTCTTCTTCATGCTCGCCACAGAATGCGAGCTCAAGATCGACAACAGTGAATACTGAACTCTCGGAACTAATCGGTGAATGCCGACCGCCAATTCGTCCACGAACTACGACTTCATCACCTTCCTGATGATTCGATTTCGCTGCAGTGATCGAAATAGCCCCTTCAGGCGCACTTGTTAAAAACCATGCATTTGGCTCTGTTTCCTGAGCTGAAGTCTCCGTGCTCGCAGACTGCTGAGCATTCGATTTGTCGCATCCTGCAACTGAGATAAGCAGAGTGGTTGCTACAGTAAGTATTATGGTTCGGTTCATCGTCATCTCCTTGGAAAAGTGTTCGTTTGAGGATTGGTTAATGTGATTTGAGTGCTTCAGTGATCGGTAAGCGAAGACAACGGATCGCAGGTGGGATTGCACCAATAAACCCAACTAATAATCCACCTAGTATACCAATCGTCAGGACGGGTGCATCAATTGTGATCGCAAAGGCGCCCATAGAGAATCGGACTGCGAGACCGTTTAACAACACAAGTCCTATTGCTGCTCCAAGTAGAGTGCCACAAGCAGAAGCAAAGACAGACTCTTCGATCAGATTTAGCACAATCGCTCTTCGTGTATATCCCAGGCTCTGAAGCATTCCTACTTCGCGGACTCGAGCAGCGAATGCTGCGTACATCGTGTTGAGCCCACCCAGGATTCCACCGCTTGCGATGAGCGTAGCAGTGATGATAATCATGATGCGTATCGGGCCATAGAACGCTGCGATGGAAGCGTAATAATCACGCTCACGCATCGCTGATATTTCTAAATCGAGCCGGCTCTTTGCAAACAAATCGGCGTCTGAAAAACTTGCATCCTCAAGTGTAATGATTACGCAAGAGAGTGACGATTCACGATTGGTAGCGATCTGGAGATCAGTAAGCGATATCCAAACTTCGGCATTCATGACTGTGTTCGGAGCTGTGAACCTCCCCACGATTGTCCAGTCACGATCATCAAAGTACAAAGATTGTCCAATACTTAAACGCTCATCAGGCAACCCCAATCGTGTTGCTGCGAGTTGCCCAACCATGAGTTCATCCATTCCCTGTCGTGGTATTCGACCTTCTACAATCTCAATCTCCGGATGCACAAGAAACGCTTCTGTACGGATGCCTCGCATTACTGCGGGGTGATCATCTTCGTGTTGAGCAGATTCTCGTACTGGGAGCGCCGCATGGATCTCTGGAGATACAAAGAGCACTCCCGCTTGTTGTTTGATACCTGCGATGCTTGCGCCTGCAATACCCGCGACGGATGCTTCTATCTGAGATCGTTCGACCCCTTCCTCACTGCCTGTACCAAGGATCATGACATTCTCACTCAAGGGTTGCTCTTGGGTGAGTGTGCGTTGCATCCCACGAACAAACCCGCCTGATGCAAGAATCAGCAGAACAACGAGAGTAGACCCGAATAATGAAGCGAACAGTCTTACGCGACTGCGGCCTAGGTTTCTAAATGCGTATTGAAATGGAAGTTGCCTCATGATGTGTACCTCATGCAGATCGCAAACTAGCAGCTATCTCATTACACGAAGCTTGCCATGCAGGGACGAGCCCGGCGACAATCCCAATCATGCCACAGACGCCTATTCCCCAGAGAAGGAGTGAAGTGCTCGCAACGATAGGTATTGTGGTTCCTTCCACTGAAAGCGCGAAGCTCCCGTATTGAGCGACAAGAATCGCTGCGATTGCTCCCAATCCGCCACCAACTACAGAAAGAAGCACACCCTCTACGACAATAAGAGCTGCAACAAGTCTACTTGAGTATCCAAGAGTTTGTAAAACAGCATGCTCTGAGACCCTGCTTTGAACTCCAAGGATTATCGAGTTTGCAACAAGTGCTAACACTGCTGCGAGACATCCAAGCCCTAACCAACGAGCAAATCCAACTAGTTCGATGATGTCATCTGCAACGCGCCCAATAAAAGCCTTCTCGCTAAATGTCGCTGTGGGTTCTTGAGCAGATTGAAAAAGTTCGTCGATATCCTTTGCAACTCTATCAAGCAGTGAAGAATCAGTCACTTTCACATTGAACTGAGTAACGATTCCCAACTGATCTCGGCCAGCAAGTTGCACAAACTCTAACGCGGTATACGCGACATTCTGATCCTGCGGATTTGGAGACTTTACAACCCCTGCGACATATGCAGTGATTCCTGCGGCGTCAAACATCATGCCTGGCTTCAATCCCCTTCGTTGTGCGAGGGTCTCACCAAGAATCGCTGCATCGGTACGCGAGTACCAATCTTCGACAGATCCATCCACAAACTCCAGCTTTGCTCCTGGACCATCCATGAACTCATGTTTCTGGACGCCTCGAAATGTAACTACATCGAGGCTTGTTCGACAGTTCGACACGACAATCTTCATCGGAGTCGCAGTCTGCACTCCGTCGATGCGTTCGATTCGAGATTGATAATCCTGAGGCAACTGACTTGTCGCTGGACAATATCGATCTTCACGATAGACCACGAGTGTTGTGTCATTCGCAGTCGCAGTTGTAGCGATGGTAACGCCGCGATTCATCGCTTGTACAGATGTGAACAGGAACATTGCAATCGCGATACCCAATACAGTGAGCATTGATCGAATACGGTTCCGAGTGATTTGTTTGATTATATATGGGATGCATCTGAGAATGTTCATACGCCAGCATCCTCTCGTTGATCAGCTGAATGCTCAATTAGCTGACCTTTATCCAGATGGAGTGTCCGCTTCGCATACTTTGTTGTTTTGGGATCATGAGTAACCATGATTATCGTCTTTCCGAGTTCCTGATTTAAACTCTGCAACAGTAGCATAACTGCATGCGCCGATTTTTTATCCAGATCACCTGTGGGTTCATCTGCGACGATAATATCTGGGTCCGTCACAATTGCTCGAGCAATTGCGACTCGCTGCTCTTGTCCTCCTGAGAGTTGCCTTGGGAAGTGATTGCTCCGATCAGCAATTCCCACTCGCTCAAGCGCGATCATGATTCGTTTATGTCGATCTGTCCGTTTAAGCTTGTGCAAGAGTAATGGCAACTCAACATTTTCGTATGCTGTGAGTACCGGAACAAGGTTGTATAGCTGGAATACATAACCAACATTCGATGATCGCCACGCTGCGAGTTTGTTTCGTGAAAGTGTACTTATGTCTGTTCCGTCGATCGTGAGCGATCCTTCAGTTGGTGAATCGATTGCAGCGATAAGATTCAAGAGTGTTGTCTTACCGCTACCACTTGGACCCATTAGTGCTAGAAAATCTCCTCGTGGGATATCCAGATTAAGACCATCGAGAGGACGTATCGTTGTTTCCCCTTTCGAATATTCTTTACTCAATCTGTTGCATGCAATTTGAGTCATTACACTTCTCCCTTTGCAATTCTCAATCGCACTCGCTCGCCACTGATACAGTCATTTGGATCCACCGCGATCATTGCACCAGGTTGCAATACGCCTTGAACTGTAACCCAGTCACCAATCGTCTCAATGGTTGCAACATTGACTGGTTGGAGTATTCCTCGGCCGTTGGCTCTATCCGTGATCACCCATACAAACTGTGCATCATTTCGGTTCTCAATCGAACTCCGCGGTACACGCACCATTTCATTAGGCTGATCGGAGCTTTGAGGAGATGATCCATCACTTTCAACTTCAGATAAAAATTTCACACGCGTCAGCATCTCAGGACAAAGCAACGGATCTGGATTGATTACTCGAACCTTGACTTGAAGAGTATTTTTTTGCAAGTCTGCTTCATTCGTTACACGAAGCACTTCGCCTTTGAATGTCCGATCTGCGAAGACCTCCACGACAACTTCGCACGATTGTCCAACATAGACCTCAGAAGCGTCAGCGAGAGGAACATCAACGCGCACTTGTAGTTTCGATGGATCATACAAATGAGCAATGTGAGAGGAATGCAATGAGTCCATCATGCGAACGACCTTGTCGCCTGGCACTTTGAGACGACGCTGAACATATCCTGAGATTGGAGCGTGGATTGTCATGCGATCAAGTTCTAGTCTTGATTCATCTCGCTGGACCTCACGCAACACAACCAATGCATAAGCATGATCCAACGAAGCACGAGCTGAATCAAGACGTGCACGATCGTCAATTCGAAGCTCTAAAGCACGCACAGCAGAGAGCAGATCTGACTCAGCTCGATCAATTGTTGCGTGAAGAATCGGCATTCTCGCTTTGATAGATTCCAATCTTGCGCTTTGCGCATTCGATTGCTCTCGAGCAGTAATGAACTCTATTTCAGCAGCTGCTTTTCGTTCATATGCTGTCTCAATGCTTTTCAACTCTTCTTGAGACTGCACGAGCAAAGATTCTTCTACACGAATCAATGACGTGAGTTGTGATAACTCTGCTCGAAACGCTTCAATCGATGCCTGGCCGCTCGATACCGCTCGTTCCAACTCATATGGAGATGACCAGTTTTCTTGAGCAGCTTTGAGTACCACTTGAGCCTTTGAGTGAGTTGCTTGAGCTTGTAACAGCTCAGCTTCGTCACGAGCGAGACGCAACTTCGCATCATCATCAACCATGCGAGCGAGAATCTGTCCTTTTTCGACTCGATCTCCCTCAAGTGCAAATATCTCTTCGACAACACCATCAGCGAGTGCAGTAGCAGCGATATAGAAAGGCTCTGCTTCGAGCCACCCCGCGGCTTGCACAGTGCGTGTATTCTTGCGAGACACATCTTCAGCATTCGTCAATGGAACGTCGAGGTTCGCATTGGAACCTTGAACATGCATCACTTGCACGATTTCAATGTATCTGCTCGCTCGAAGGATCGGCAGCACGCTGTATAAAAGCAGGCTGAGTGTAGACAAAAGAACCACGACAGGGATCAGGACAGGTGCAAGGCCGCGTTTCGGTAAAACGGACGGCTCACCCGAATTCGGATTAGTAATCATTAATGCTCCAGGATTTTAGTTTGAACAAGAATAAGTGCGCGCACGAAAACGCGCTGACTATTCAAACGATCCTGGGTGGTCGCTTCAATCGAAGCAAATGAGGCTGAAGCAAATCAAACTCAACACAAGGTTCAGAAACTGCTTCTATCCGATTGGACTCAATAAGTTCCGCTAAGCTCCTCGATACGAATGCTGCATGCACAACCGTTGTACAACAGGCTGTTGGGCAATGCCCCTCATCACAAGGCAATGGAGACGGTGCTGAGTCATCCTCAGGCTGTTCATCCACTTCGAGACAGCAGCTGCTAGTTGACTGAACAACCTCATTGCTTGTCGAAATACTGTCAGCACTTACACAACTGCATCCATCCGATAACCACATAACATTCAGTGGCATAACCACTAAAGCATTGACCATCAAAATGGCGAGAAAGTATCTCATAGAACTAGTATACATGTCATTTTCTCTAGAGCTAGCTAGATTATTCTGAATTAAACTCAAATCAGAAGTGCATACTGTTTTCGATATGACAGAGCAGATACTGCATGAATCAATGCATCAGATTCTTCATTCTTTAAGGTCCAATAGGAATTTGGCATACTGATAAATTCAAATCTTTGCTTCGTGAGCCAATGGCTCACTGTTGAATCTGGATAAGGGGAGAAATGAACATACCTCAGATGAAGAATGTTCGTCTATTGAAAAGCATCCTAGAGCGATAATCGCATGACATTCATTCTCTACGAGAAGACCCTAAACGCCCTTAGAGCTCTCAACACTCTAGGAGTCGGTCCACATCGAGAACTCATGACCAACGAACGCATACAAAGATCCCAGCCCAATTCAAGCTAGCCGTAGTATTGAATTCAAACTGCTTGGCACCAGCTGATACTCTGCAAACTACAAACTCGCAGTTAATTCGGGTGCCACAGACTTCGCATTAACGAGTCAACGTGGGATAGCACATGCATCAATGCGAACGCCGATCAAGAGTTATATTTCGAGTCGGGATCGGGTCATATTGCTGAGTTGAATTTTGTGTTATTGGGATAGTGCAAAAAAAACAAACCCCTGCGTTAACAGGGGTTTATTCAAGCGAGGCGGACGGGAATCGAACCCGCAACCTCCGGATCGACAGTCCGGGGCTCTAACCAATTGAGCTACCGCCCCATTTTGGACGAGCACGAAATCGTGCTGCTCACTTGCGAGACGATGATATTCCATCGACTCAGATTGTCAAGCAATGTTGGCATTGAAATGCATTGTTTCATTGCTTGATTTGACTACAAACATCATTTCTGCATTCCCGGACCTGTCGATACGAATATCGGTCTCAATGCAATCACAGAAACGGTCTTACGACTTGAGTTGAATTCGAGTCGGATCTTGGATCTTAAGCGGGTTCCCCTCAGGGGCAACTTTGCTGCTTGCGATCCAAAGCATCGCGACTGCGACACCCATTGATACGACTGCAAGAAACATCAACGCGGTGTAAACATCAGGGGCATTCCCTTTGCTTTGACGACCGCCTGGCATTTGCATTCCAAACTGGCTCATGGAGTGCTCCTTTTCATAGATCGTCGTTGTTTAGCTACCGAGTTTGCTCATGACCTGGTCACCCTCACGGATGGCTTGGTTCTGAGCGACATACGCTACGCGGCCTACAGCATGGTTCAAGTCGACGCGAGTCACGACGATTTCTCCGAGGTAGATGTTTGCTCCGCGATGAACATAAAGGCGTGAGTTTTCACGAATGCGATCATTTGAACCCAAGCTGATTTTCACAAGAGTATCACCGGATGATGGATCACTCAGGATTTCATCGATCGAACCTCTGATCAATGGACCTGAGATTTCTGTCGGTGTCTGTGATGAACTTGCGCTGCTGTTGCTGCTTGGGCTAGCACCAGATACTGCAAGACGCATTTCAGCGATCTGCTCTTGAAGAGCACGCTTGACTTGCTCATACACGATGACTTGGCTCTCAAGATCTGAGAGTGATTTTTCAAGATCAATCTTCTCATCGCGGTATGACAACTCTGCTTCACGAAGACGGCTGAGTTCAGTCTTGTACTCATCGATGATCTTTGCTTGTGTCTCGGTAGTTACTCCGAGCTGAGCGATTTTCGAAGAGATCGATTCGCGTGCTGCTTCAGCTTGGCTACGAGCAATACGAAGTTCTGAGTTTGATGCTTCAAGACGACGAGTGTCAGCATCGCGGCTAGCGAGTTCATCTTGAAGACGATTAATATCTTCTTGAAGTGCTGCACGCTCTTGTCCGTGTGCTGCTTTGACACCTGCGAGATCATTCCTCGAAGTGACTGAAGCTGCGAGCGCATCGTTGTAGTCAGCTGTAATTCGATCCGCATTCACAGAATACGAGATTGCCAATGCCGCCATCAGTATGCTGAGTACTGCTGCGAATAGAACGAAAACCTTGGTCAGTATGTGCACGATCCACTCCTCAATTTCGAGCTGGAGAGACTATCTATGTCCTTGCATGAATCCCCGAACGCGACATCCATGCGAATGGGGGTATCTAGTGTAGCATCATTTTTACCTAAAGAATGCTCATAGAGCCTTCTCAATTCGAATGCTTTCTGCTCTCCGTGAATCGGAGAGGCCAGTCCATACGCCTCATGAAGTGGTTCGGATGCGGAAACAAGTACATTCCGAGCTTACTTTTTCAACTACTTTGCGTCTGACAAAGCCCGAGCATTCTGGGTGTAATCCACAATTGCCCCTGCTGCGGCCACTCTAGTGAGTGGAGAAGAGTCATTGACCATCAGAATTTCGAGCTTGCCCAAGTTACCGGCGGCCTGGGTTTTTCCATAAACAATCGCTGAGAGAGCTCGAACGGTGCTGTTCTCACTATCAAAATATTCGTCTGCAATGAACGCGCCTTCACGATGTCCCATCTGAGCGAGTGAGATTGCTACTCCCAGTCGTACTTCAGCAGGCATTGGGATGTCTGCATCCTCATCTGAGAGGTAAATCAACTGATCAATGGAAGTCTCATCGTGAACCTGCCCGATGATTTGGACTGCAAGTGCTGTCGCTTCAAGTTCTTCTGGCCTAGAAGGGTAAAGCGCCGCTCGGATGGTATCGATATTCTGACCTGCTCCGAGCTTGATAAGAGCTTCAGCAAGTTGAAGGCGATAGATCTTCGTTTCAATAGTTGATGCGTTTGTGATTGGCTCAAAGGTTGCTTGCTGGAGCATCGGGACCGCACTGGTATCTCCAAGTTCTCCAAGAATGAAAGCAACCTGGGATCGGACTCGTGGGTTGTGATGCTCAAAAAGGAGCATTGATAGCTCAGTCAGATCAACTTGATCTCCGAACGATCCAAGTGCGTACAACGCGGCTGATCTGACAAATGGAGATTGATCCTGAGTCAGTTCACGAATGGACGGAGCAAGTGAACTCAGCTTCGATTTCCCTGCGACCATGATCGCAACTGTGCGCACACCTTCGTTTGGGTCGGTTAGTGCAAGAGCAACGATCGGTTCTACCTTTGAAGAAACAGAACTCAGTGCTTCAATCGCATTTGCTCGAACCTCTGGGGATGGATCCTCAGTCATTCGCATCAAGTTGTCAATCGCAATCGTGCGGAGCTCCGAGCTAGGCGTGATCTCAATCACTCGCTGCGAGCCATCTTGTTCGTTAAACACAACTCTTTTATTACCATCGGGGCGGATTTCAGCACCACATCCGATGGAGAAACAAATAGCAGTTGTTGCGAGAACTGAAACTCCAGTTGTTCTGAGCTTTGATTTTTGATCCTGCGCCATCTGAAATCTCCATATCTTCGAAATGATTGCGAACTGAGCTTTGAATCCTAGTTGCTCATCTGCTCTACGCTACTAGATCGGGTAAAGATCACTCGTAAGCCCATAGAAAATACTACGATGAAGTTGAGCCAGCCGAAGAGATCGCCGATTCTGCTGTAGAAAGTGATCCCAGACCCGAGCGATACGTCGCCGATCAGGTAACCCTGAACTGGATCTGAATCGTCTGGGGCTGTGATAGATCGATCTGTTACTCGACCGCGACGATCAATAATACAAGAAATCCCAGTATTCGCAGAACGAATCATCGGAGTATGAAGCTCGATACAGCGCCAGCGAGCATTCTGAAGATGTGCTTCTCGTCCTGGATCCCAACTCCCGAACCATCCATCGTTTGTGATGTTTACTAATATATCTGCTTTGCGTTGACCACTTTGCACAACGAGTTTTCGACAAACACTCGAAATCGTGGCTTCGAAACAAATCGGAGTCGCGATTGAGACTTGATTCTCGATCCCGTCTCGTATTACTGGAAGTTCCAATCGGCGTAACTCCCTGCCTTCATTGAGTGCGAACTCCATACCTTCAGCGGCGAATGAGAGCATTTGTTTTTCGAGCCATTCCCACTGCGAGATGTAAGGCATGACTTCCCCGAATGGAGTGAGATGAAGCTTGTCATACCAAACCTGTTGAGGCTGTCCATCAATCACTAAAAATGCGCTGTTATACATCGCATCTCTTTTATACACAATGCCTTTATCTGTATCAACGATTTGAAGATTGTCGAATGCAACTGAACCGACCAGCATCGGAATACCTGCTGACTGTTGGAGCATGAGCAGCTCGTCAACGACCATCGTCGCTTCGATCTTTGATGGAAGACCTTGTAAATCAGGAACATCATCCTCAGATTGTGGAGTCAAACTCCACGCGAGCCGCTCGGATCGTTCTAGCTCAAGCGATACAGGATCAAACGTCCAACCTGGAACAAAGCCTTCAGGCCAAATAATGAGATCAACAGGTTCTGGGTTTTTAGGATCTCGGATTGCAGCGATTGTTAAGTCTCTGAGTGTCAACCAATCGCGAACTCGTTGTCGAACAGTCCAATCCATCCGATTGTCTTGAGGAACATTGGGTTGGATCGATGCGATTCTGAGAGCTGGAGCTTCAGATTGCGTACTGGGACTTGCAAGAAATCCCAAGATAATCCAGAGTGTAAAGAGCCCCCCTGCTATGAGCCCTCTTCGGACTCGAAGCTTTGGGTCTCTTGTTGTGATTGCAAGCAGTAAAACTATCGCATAGGTAGCTGTGAGATATGAAACGAAGTAGATCCCGAACCAACTTGCAGGCATCGCAAGTAAACTCAGAGGAGAATCGATCAGAGGGTGAGCAATTAAATACCACGGATATCCTCCCCAGAGGATTACCCCTCGAAAGAACTCAACCGCAACCCATACCAAAGGCAATACCAATGCAGGATGCTGAAATCTACGAACGAGATGGCTCGCAATCCAGACAAAGAGGAATGTAAATATTCCAAGCTGGATAATCAGCGGAATGATACCCGCCGTCGAGATTTCATTGACCCAAAGATGTGTCCACAACCATCCAGGTAATGCTCCGATACTGCTCCAAAACGCGGCTCTCGAAGGGGATAACTTGGTAGATCGAGCAACAATGAAAAATGGAATCGGGATCAGAAAAGAGAAGCCCCACATCGAGAATGGTGGAAAAGCAAACACGAGAAAAATGGAACTCAACAATCCTGCAAAGCAGGCGCTCAAGACAGCACTTCGTTTCTTCAGTTTGAGCATATTGAGAGTGCCGTTTTCGGTTGGATATTCATCCAATTGGTATCGCTGCTATTTCCCAGCGTAATCGATCAATCTTGCGAGCTCGNTTCGAAGTTCGTGACGATGGACTACACGATCGACCATACCTCGTTCTCTTAAGAACTCGGAAGTCTGAAATCCTTCAGGCAAATCTTGTCGGATTGTTTGTCGAATAACACGTGGGCCTGCGAAACCGATGAGCGCCTTTGGTTCTGCGAGATGGAAATCTCCGAGCATTGCAAAGGATGCGGTCACTCCACCCGTTGTTGGGTCAGTCATTACTGAGATGAAGAGTCCGCCAACATCATCATGACGAGCGAGCGCAGCAGAGGTCTTTGCCATCTGCATCAAACTCAGAGCTGCTTCTTGCATACGAGCGCCGCCGGAGCAGGAAACGATGATGACTGGTAGAGAATGTTTCGTCGCGTGCTCAATTGTTCGAGTCAGCATTTCGCCTACGACTGATCCCATTGAACCCATCATGAATGTCAGATCCAAACACGCAATCATCGCAGGGCGCCCCTTGATGAAGCACTTCCCTGCTTGGCAGCCTTCAAGCTTACCGGTTTTTATTTGCTCAGCTTTGAGACGCTCTGGATATGCTTTTAGATCAGTGAAGTTCAAAGGATTCTTCGCACGAAGTTCTGTGAACATCGGAACAAAAGTATCTGGGTCAACAAGCTGATTCACACGCTCTGTAGCTGAGATTCTAAAATGATGCTCGCACTCAGGACAAACATGGAGATTTGATTCCATCTGTCGTCTGTAGATCATCTGAGCGCAAGATGGGCATCGGAGCCAGAGCCCTTCTGGGATGGATCGCCGGCCTGCTTGTTTGATCGGTGAGTTCATCTTTGTAGCTGCTTGGGTCATTTCGACATCCTTGCTATACCCCTGCTTTGCTTCTTCTTTGGTATGACTCGACTTGGGATTTCGTGAGTTCAAAGGTTTCAACGCAGGTTTGCTCGTCCAGTTGGTCCCAGATTTGACAAATCTTTTGCTCATTTAACCAACATCGTACAATAGCCCATGCCCATGGACGAAGTACAAGCGCGATTGATGGATGATCACCTTTGGTCTTAGTTATCAACTTGATGATCGTACTCACGAGTCGATCTTGAGCGTCAAACAGCGACTCACCTTCAGGAGGTGTAATCCGCTCAGGCGCTTCTTTCCATTGATTATAAGCGGATGGGCATCGTTCTTCGAGCTCGCTTTGGAGGACTCCTTCCCAGAGCCCCATACCGATGTTGTTGAGCGATTCACTCGACTTGAGTTTGGTTTCAGCGGATTGTATAAGAAGCTTCGCAGATCTCTGAGCGGTCTCTTCTTCACTCGTGAGAACCAACGAAATCGGATAGATGGGCTCAAAGGCTCGAATAGCTTCGATTACGGAATCTGAGCCCAGATCTGTCATTGGTAGATCAGTTCCGCCTACAACTCGAGAATCCGCGTCCCAAGCTGTTTCACCTGCTCGGAGCAAGTGGATGGTATATCCGGATGGTTTACCCATATTTAACGAAACTCCAGATGGTGCTCATCAACGAACTACTACTCCGACAATCACACTCATCGGCCAAAGGGCATTGGAAGCAAAAGCATAGCAAATATCCTCGAATCATGTGCTCGATTCGAGAAGAACCGTCTTTTTGTTTGGTATTTAAAAGGCTAAAGCGGCGTTTTTTCAATTCTCGGACTACGCAACTCATCAATTCGTTTACCCCATTTATCTTGAGGTAATCCAAAGACGGACGATCCTGCGACAAGCAAATCGACTCCAGATTCAATAGCGAGCGGTGCGGTTTTCGGGTTAATCCCGCCATCAATCTCTAGTCGTTGCGAGGAATTGAGGAGCGGACTGATCGCACGAGCTTTTTCAAGTACTGAAGGGATAAAGCTTTGCCCTCCGAATCCTGGGTTCACACTCATGATAAGAACCAGATCGAATGCATCAACAACCGGGAGAATCTGTTCTACATCCGTTGGAGGATTGATCACAATCCCAGGACGGCATCCCATATCCCTTAGTTCTGCAGCGTAATCGCGAGCTTGTTGCTCTGAGTCCATGACTTCGATATGAAAACTAATCAGATCAGCTCCATTTTCGTGGAATGGACGGAAGAACATCTGAGGATTAGTAACCATCAGATGAACATCAAGAAAGGCATCTGGACAGGCTTTTCGACAAGCTCCGCACACTGCTGGCCCCATTGAGAGATTGGGCACAAAGTGGCCGTCCATAATGTCGATATGAAGTAAGTCTGCTCCAGCTTCCATCACTTTCTGGCAACTCTCACCCAAATTTGCGAAATCGATCGCGAGAACGGATGGAGCAATCAGAGTTTTCGGAGAGCTTTTGCTAAATGGGTCGATCATGGTCAAGTGTAGTGCCTTGGACGCACAAACGATGTACCATTTGTCACCCATTCTGGCTTTGGAGAGAGATCCGTCATGCAATATGTTACCGATACCATCGAGCGCCTCGCGCAATCTGGGCAAAACCAACTTGCAGACTATTTGACCAAAGTCACACCGGACAGCGCGAAGGAGATGATTCTTGATCAGATCAAGGACATTGATCTTGATTCTCTCGCAGACATGATTGACAAGTATGTGCTCAACTTTGAAGATGCAGATATCCCAAGCTCGATTGAACCCGCGAAGTATTACAGCCTTGATGGGCATGGACCGAGCGGGGATTGGGAACGAGCAAAGTACAAAGCCCTCGGCGAACAAATCATCAAAGCTTCGAAGGTTGCATGCTTCACTGTTGCAGGCGGACAAGGAAGTCGACTTGGATACGAAGGACCAAAGGGGTGCTTCCCGACATCATGTATTCAGAACAAGTCTCTCTTCGAGATCTTTGCTCATTCGATTATTGGATCACAAAAGAAATATAATGCAGTCATCCCGTGGTACATCATGACTTCACCTTTGAATCATGACGCGACTGTCCAGTTCTTTGGAGAGCATCAATACTTCGGACTTGATAGCAACAATGTCAACTTCTTCCAGCAAGGTGTGATGCCTAGCATCGACGCGAAGAGTGGGCAGATTCTGATGAGCGACCCAGTTCATCTAGCAACCAATCCAGACGGGCACGGCGGCGCCTTCCAAGCACTCTCCTTATCAGGTGCTTTGAGCGATATGCAAGAGCGTGGCATCGAACATATGAGCTATTTCCAAGTAGACAATCCACATACGATGGTTGTTGATCCAACATTCATCGGATTGCATGCGCATGCTCCAGATAGCTCAGGAGAGTTCAGTTCCAAAATGGTTGCAAAAGCATATTGGGATGAAAAAGTTGGTGTATTCTGCAATGTTGACGGCCGAACTGAGATCATAGAGTACTCTGATCTTTCAGAAGATCTCGCAAAGCAAACGAACTCGATGAACAACCTTGCATTTAACGCGGGTTCAATCGCGATTCATGCGATCAGTGTCAGCTTTATTAGTAAGATCGTGTCTGACCCGAACTATGCGTTGCCATTCCATCGTGCAATTAAGAAGGTATCCCACTTCGATCTCGCGACTGGGCTCGGAGTGATTCCAGAAGAAAATAATGCGGTAAAACTCGAAAAATTTGTATTCGACGGAATCCCATTAGCAGAGAAATCGATTGTTGTTGAGACAGATCGTGTTGAAGAGTTTGCACCTGTCAAAAATCAGACTGGCGCCGACTCAATTGAGTCTTCTCAATTGATCCAAACGGAGCGTGCTGCTCGTTGGCTAGAAGCAGTCGGAGTTATAATTCCACGCGATCAAGACGGGGTAGTCGAAGCATCAATCGAAATCTCTCCACTAACAGCAACTTGCGTAGAAGATCTCAAATCATGTGATCTTCCAGCAGCGATTGAATCAGGATCAACGGTACTCCTTTGATGGACGCTCGCTTTGCACAAATGCCCAAGTCTCTGCAGAAACTATCTCGACACACCACACTGGGTCGAGATATCCCTTCGTTGCTTGTACATCCAAGCTTTGATGGGTCCGATGAAACACGTGTACCCGGAGTCATCTGGATGCATGGACGAACTGTAAATAAAGAACTCGATCCGGGCCGATATCAACGATGGGTACGCAACGGGATCGGCGCGATCGCAATTGATTTACCAGGACACGGCGAACGCTATCAGAAGGAGTACATGTCTCCGGCGAAAACGCTCGACTTGATCGATCAAGGTTGCCGCGAGATTGACGATGTTCTTGAGTCAATCAAACAACTTGACATCTTCGACATGAACAGACTCGCAATTGGTGGAATGTCCGCAGGTGGAATGGTCACCCTTTGCAGACTGTGTAATAGCCATCCGTTTATTGGAGCATCTGTCGAAGGTACTACTGGCAACTTACACGATCTATATTTCTCACAGGACCAATCGCATTCACGAACATGGCCTGTTGAACACGACCCAGCTCATGTGGCCGAGATCGACCCGATTGAACATCTCAATTCTTTTAAAACGATTCCGTTGCTCGCACTTCATAACGAAGGCGACTCAATGGTTCCAATCTCAACACAACGAGAATTTTTGTCTCAACTAAAAACTCACTACATTGAAAATGGCGCAGACCCTGAACTGATTGCACTCCATACATTTCAAGACACTGGCGCTCCTGATGAGCACGCAGGGTTTGGTCGCTTTGCAAATGAAGCGAAGAACTTACAGCTTGCATTTTTCCAAGACCTGTTTGGTTTGGAGTCCTAAATGAGATGGCCCCCACCATTTCGATCGTTGCCTAATCCTAAAGAAGTTTGGGCTTGGGGGATGTTTGATCTCGCGAATCAATCTTTTACGCTTCTGATTATCACCGTGTTGTTTCCGTTGTATTTTAAGAAAGTCGCCGTGGGACATGATGCAAGAGGTGACGCTCTTTGGTCTGCTGGGGTATCGCTTTCATTGTTCATAGTCGTTGCATTATCTCCTCTAGTGGGATCTGCTGCTGACTCTCAACAAGCTCGCAAGAAGTTTTTAGTATTCACAGGTATTGGATGCGTGCTCTGTACAGGTATGCTCTCTCTGATTGCGCCTGGGTCAGGATGGATCGGATTGTTGATCTTTATCCCTGCGAATATCTTGTACCAGCTTGGCGAAAACCTACTCGCGAGTTTTTTACCAAGCCTCTCGACGACACGCACGATCGGAAAAATCTCTGCGATTGGTTGGACGATGGGTTACATCGGCGGGCTGATGCTTTTGATCTTGGTCTCGATTCTTGCCTTCGGGTTGGGTTGGGACACTCCGAGCCAATGGCGACCCATTTTCATTCTGGCAGCGATTTGGTTTGCACTTGGGATGATCCCTGCGACATTGATTCTCAAAGAACCTACAGCACATGAGAGTTCAATACATCAGCAATCAGCAATGTCAAGGCTCAAAGAAACACTCAAGCATGCTTATCAGCAACGAGAGTTGTTCCGATTCTTAGTTTCATTTCTTGTTTATGGGTTCGGAGTCCAAACCATGATTGCGTTTGCGGCCATACTCGCTCAGGACTTTGGGATTCAAGATAATCGACTTATTCTCTTCACGCTGCAACTCACTATTACTGCTGGGATCACCGCTTTTCTAGTCGCAAAGTATCAGGATCGCATTGGAGTGAAGATCACCATTGCCAGTTTCCTAGTCGTCTGGATCCTGAGTTGTGGATCAATGTTGGTTGTTAAAACAATGATTCCTGTCGATCCTCCTGAATGGATATTTTGGATGATTGGCAATGGAATTGGGATCGGGCTCGGAGGGATTGGGACATCGAGCAGAACCATTGTTGGGTTGTTTGCTCCTAAGCATCGAACTGCTGAATTCTACGGCTTATGGGGAATGACATACAAGCTCGCAGGTGCTATCGGCGTCTTGAGCTTCGGACAGATCAAAGCATGGGTCGGGGATCTCGCTGCACTGGGAGTACTCACTGGATTCTTCGTTGTCGGATTACTTCTGCTGCTCAGGGTAAGAGTCATACCTGGGATCCGAGCTGCAAGAATGACAGAGAGACTTGAAATCGAGTCCAAGTAGGCAAGTGAAACAGCTTTCATTCTAAAGATCCCATTCAATAGGCTAAGATTGATGAACAGATCGAAGGTGGAATTTCATGAGCAGTACTGACACGAAAACTGAACGCCCGATGGATATGCCGATTTCAGCTGTGCCTGATCGGAATGGACGATACGGCGAATGCGGCGGGGTCTATGTCCCTGAAACTTTGATTGAAGCACTACAGCAACTCGATGAAGTTTATCAAAAAGTCTGCAACGATCATCACTTCTGGGAACGGCTCGGAGATCTCAATCGTGTCTATGTCGGGCGCACCACCCCTCTTTATCAAGCGAACGGTTTGACATGGAGAGCACGCTCTCTCAATGAAGATAAAGAGCTTGGAGCAACAATCTGGCTCAAACGAGAAGATCTCGCTCACACAGGTGCTCACAAAATTAATAACACGCTTGGACAAGCGATGATTGCCAAGAAGATGGGCAAAAAAAGAGTCATTGCCGAAACTGGCGCTGGACAACACGGAGTCGCTACGGCGACTGCTGCGGCGTACTTTGGACTCAAGTGCGATGTCTACATGGGATCTGAAGATATCCGTCGACAAAGTCTAAATGTCACGCGCATGAAAATGCTTGGCGCAAACGTGATTCCTGTAGAGGATGGATCGAAGACACTCAAAGATGCGACGAACGAAGCACTCCGTGATTGGATGGGCTCAGTAGAACATACTCACTACATCCTCGGATCAGTTGTCGGCCCGCACCCGTTCCCGATGATCGTGCGAGATTTCCAGTCCGTCATCGGCCGTGAAACAAAGGCTCAAGCACTTCGCCATATGAGTGCGATGCCCAATGCAATTGTCGCTTGTGTCGGAGGGGGCTCCAACGCCGCGGGTATGTTCTATCCGTTTGTCGATGAAACGGAAGTTCGACTCATCGGAGTCGAAGCAGGAGGACGATCAGACGCGCCAGGAGATCATGCTGCGCCGCTCACATATGGCAAACTTGGAGTATTGCACGGATCATTAAGCTATGTGCTTCAAGACGAAGCAGGACAAACAAGCCCTGTGCATTCTTGCTCTGCAGGACTTGATTACCCAGGAGTTGGGCCTGAGCATTCGTATTGGAAAGATGAAGGTCGAGTTGAATACACAACAGTCAGCGATGAAGAAGCGCTCGAAGCGTTTATCTGGACTGCAAGAGATGAAGGAATCATCCCAGCTCTTGAATCTTCACATGCGGTTGCGAAAGCAGTACCACTCGCAGCGGAGATGACCAAAGATCAGCATCTGATCGTAAATCTCTCAGGACGCGGCGATAAGGATGTCGAAGAAGTCGCAAGACTCCTCGGTGACAAACTCAAATAATGTGCCAGGTTAGCTCAGCGAGTTCGATTACTAAATGACGCGCGAGTTGGGCGTCCAACGAAGAATCGAGCGATCCTGTTGAGTTTCGCGGTTTTGCAATAGAACCAGTTTACGATACTGAGCACCGTATGAAAACGGAGCTTTAGTCTTAATCGACGAAGGGTCGGGTCATCTGAATCCACTCGTGTCGCTTGACGAATCCAGTATCGAGCACGAATCCATTGACGCTGACGCATGTAAGCCAATGCGAGATTGTGCATCGCAGGGAGGAATCTTGGTTGGTATTCAAGAGCCTTCTTCGCTGCTGCGATTCCCTCACTCATATTGCTTGCTTCAAGCATCGCAACACTCAATCCGTGATATGCTTTATGGTTTTGTGGCTCAACTTCAATCATCTCGCTATAGATTTTAATCGCTTCAGGGATCATCTCCGTATCGAGTAATAAGCGTCCGAGTTCTTCGAGATCCTCGATATCAATCGTATTCGATTTAGGAATAGATTGAGTATTTTCAATCTGATTTTTCTGCTTAGCTTTGAATACTTCACGATGTTCAAAACCGAGCAAGTCTCGGATTCGTGGCGAGTCCTCATCACGATTACGCAGGATAAGAACTCTCGCGAGTCTTCTTCTCACATATGGGTATGTCTTGTCGAGTCTGAGCACTACATCGTAGTGGACGAGAGCATCAGCAATCCGTTGTTCTTGTTCTGCGAGTTCGCCGAGCAAGAAATGTGCATCAGGCTGATCTGATTCAAGTTCAAGAACTCTCCGGAACTTCTCGCCGGCATCTGTGAGACGATGCATATCGAGAAGTAGCTCGCCGATATCTAAGAGCGTGTCGATGTCACCCGGGTCTAATCGGAGTTCTCGCAGATATAGCTGACGCGCTCTTTCGAGTCGACCTGATGCGGCGTATGCCTTTGCGAGCTTCGCTTGGATTCGTGGAAGTTCGGGATCGAGTCGAGCTGCTTCTCGTAAACACCAAACTGCTCGCTCGTGATGCCCTGAGAGCATGAGCGAATCAGCGATCGCGGCGTAGAGTTCACCGTGCTCTGGATCAATTTGTTGAGCGAGGTAGAACGCTTCTTCAGCATCGTCGTGTCGATCGAGTTCAATCAGCACCTCGATACGATGCACAAACGCAGATATGTTCGTTGGATCGATTTGGATTACTTGATCGAACCATTTGAGCGCTTCAATAGGTTTTTCATCTCGAACTAGGTTGAGTCCTGCGAGCAGAGCAGAGTTTGGATCTGGCTGCTCTTCGTCGTTGTGAAGTTTGAAGCAACTTTTGAATGCTTCTGCGGCAGCGCCGTGTCGGCCTGCAGCTTCGAGAGTGAGCCCGAGATTGAAATACCATTCTGCTTGATATGGATTGAGGGATAGCGCCTGACGAAGCTCATTCTCAGCTTCATCCCATCGCCCGGCATCGTAATGCTCGTGGGCTCTTTCTACATGATGTTCTGCATCAACCCAATCGTTCATAAATGTTCGTCAGCCTTGTATTTTGAGAAATACCTCTGTATTCAATCCTAACCATTTTTCACTGCAACATCAATCAAGAGGCATACACTCTATTGATCATTCTTCGGCTTTTTGTAGATCAAAGACCGAGAATCTCTTGGCGAGCATCTCTGAGGGTGAAATGAACTTATACGCTTTACCATCCCGTATTGCCCATTTTCAAGCCGCTGGTTGCCTTTTGCTGACTATTTTTGCTGGTGTTGCCTGTTCTCGGGATATCTCATCTGCTCCTGTAACTGACACTCAGGAACAAATTGCACCTGCTCCCCAGATTGAACCCGAACAGATTAACCCATCCACAACGGATGAGGTTGTCGTTACACAAGTCGAACCAGTCGATACTACTGAAGATATTCAATCGATCCAGAATCAATCCATCGAGATCTATACCAATCGCATTCGCACACAACTCGATGAGATCATCTCGCTCAATCGTAAGTTGCATATCGAACTCGACGACGCAGGGAGATCATCACTCATTGTCCAACTTTACCAAGATCCTCGAATTGAACTTCGCATTCTTGGCTTTGAGCTTGCAGATCGAGACCTTTCGGGGCGAACCGAGCTCAGCCCTGAAGTCGGCGAGTATGCGAAGAACTTACTCTCAGACCCGAATCCACTAATCCGTTCGAAGGCGGCTCGATTGATCAATCGACTAGTCCCACTTGATGCGATGATCGTGATCACTGATTCGCTGTCACGCGAGACAGATCCAGTCGCTGCTGAACCGATGCTCAATGGGATTACTCGTTGGCCTAATCCTGATGCTGTCAACTCAACCATTGATTGGTTCTTGCGTAATGATTCTCCGTTCGCATCTGCGAGTTCAGCAGTTTGGTCACTTGAGCAAGCGGGCTTACTAGAAACTCTCGATCTTCAGAATCAAATTCTTGAACGCTTGCGGCAAGTAAACCCTGTTGAATTAAATGAAAATGGCATGAAGCTCTTTGCAAAATTCGGAGATGCAACGGATCTCCAAGCATTGGTTTCTGTCTTACTCAATGCTGAATCAAATCAACAGCAATGGGCAGCAAACGCTCTTGTCGAAACACCGCGTGCGGCTGAAGTATTAATCCAAGTAGCTGAAAGCAATAGCACATTATTCGATGCTGCTGCGGAATCATTGATAACACACCGACGAACCCCTGAAGGGCTTCGTCGACTTGCATCATTGCCATCTACTAACCAAGATGCTCGCAAAGATGCACTCTCTCGGATGGGTGCGGTTCTCGCAGATGATCGACTCGCAGAAGCTGTTCGACTTGCAGAGCTGAGTCCTGAAAATGCGACACTGCTACTTAATCGACTATTGAGTGGCAACTCAGAAATTACTCCTCGTGTTGCAAAGGGAATCATCCTACTTGCTGAAATAGAACAGCGAGAATCGAGACCAAACAGAGCGTTTGAAGCTGCAATTGCTTTGGACAGTGTTTCGCTTGATCCTGTTGAGCGAGCCAAAATCAATCTGATCAAATCAAAAGCTCTTGTTTCATTAGGCAAGCTCACCCAAGCCCAAGCGATCCATCCTGAGCTTGCTTTCTGGGTTGATACACTCAACAGCCCGTTAGAGCATGAGCTACGGATAAGGGTTGCTCAACTTATACTTGGTTCATTCCCAGAGCTGCCAGCAGACCTGAGTGACGAGCTTGATGCAATTGTTGAAAACCAAGTTGAGAAAACAGAGATCAAAGAATCTGTAACTCCCGATCAACCGAGCGATTAACTAAATTGAAGAATCATAAGTCAGTCTTGAGTACGCGAAGCGTTACTTGTGCTGCTTCGGAATCGACGAAGCATGGTTCCGATATGAACCTGTGGCAATCGAGTGGACTTTGCTGTGAGCCACTCTGCGCAGTTTGGATTCGTCGGAAGAGCATTGATCGCGTGCTCGATTGAATCGAACCCGTCGATTGGATCAAGCCCGATCTCAAACCAGGTGTCCCAGTTACGATCAAGCTTCTTGACTACGCGAGAAGGTGCGATGCGTTCACCTTTGGTTGAGAGCCCAGTCATCATTGTGTAACCAAGATCAACGATTGAACGAACTTCATCACAAACTCGATCCCGAGTTGTGAGTGATGAGTTTTCGTTGTTGCAAGTGAGCGTTTCGTATCCGTAGAACTGAGCCTGGAGACATCCATACCGATCGATCAAGATATCTGAAGCACTGATTGTCCCATTGACGATACTATTTCGATGAGCGTATGCGGAAGCATCAAGAAGATGCTCGACTGCTCTAATCGCTTCAATCATCCCGAGCTTACCATCTCGAATCGTAAGCAAATCGTCGAGCGTAACTAGCCCTTCATGATTTCCGGTATACGGCGTGATCACAGTTAAGTTTCCATGATCGTCGTATGAGACAGAGTCAATCTTGAGCAAGTGCGCATGTGACAATGAGCTCATTTTTATCATCGACTCAAAGAGAGCTCTTCTGGTTTTATGATTCCCAGTCTGATTGAACCTGTAGAGAAGATAGTTTGTATCTGTTTTATCACAGAGGACGACAAATCGAGTTGCACCATGAGCCTGCCCGAGTGGTCGGATGAGTTTGTAAGGCCCAAAGTATTCGTTACGGAGCGTTGTGCTCATGCGTTGTGTACTCTATTTCGCAGCTTTGCCAATGCTGAAAACTATTCGATCATGATTTCAAATTCTGAAACAGTCTTCAATCAATCATCTAACTCTGTATTCGTGATCATTTGGCATTTGTCCCGAACTGCGTAAGGGGATTCTATCGCAAAACAAGTGAAAAGATCAACTTGAGGTTAAATTTCCTCGTTAGCGTTCATATCGGATACACATCTCGATTAGCTCCAATCTCTCATTTATCTTAAGTTTTTTTACCGAACAAGACCCGATTGGAGCGGTACAAAAACTCCATTCTGTCGCTGATGTGCTAGAATACCACTGTGAGATGATCAGATCCTGAGAATCCACACGAACACCAACCCCCTCCCTGTCACCCTGCTCATTTAATGGGCTGATCTGGGAAGAATGAGGATCGGCGACATGCCGTATTATATGACGATGGGCAAGTTGCCCAAGAAACGACATACCCAGTTCCGCAGACCCGACGGCGCACTCTACTCAGAGGAACTTTTCGGAACCGAAGGGTTTGTTGGACCAAGTTCGATTATGTACCACATCCATCCGCCGACTCAGGTCACTGGATGGAACAAGCTTTACTCAACCAAAGTGGAGTACCTTGAGCAAGATGTGATGCGAATGCGTCATGTCAAAACACAAAATTTCAATGCTCAAGGCGATCCTGTCAAAGGGCGCACAGTTATATTTGGTAACAACGATGTTGAGATGTCGCTGTGCCAACCGACTGAGCAGATGGAGTACCACTACAAGAATGGACAAGGCGATGAGTGTCTTTTCGTCCACTTTGGCTCCGGCACTCTGTACACCATGTTCGGGACACTCAAGTTTGGAAAGAAGGACTACATTGTCATGCCTAAGGGTGTGATCTATAAGATGGTCTTCGACGAACGCCCTGAAGATGGATCAGACAATGATGAGTTCGGAGGCAACTCCAAAGCGGATATGCCACTCGGGAAGTTTGTATGCTTTGAAACATGCAATGCTTCGCACATTATGCCACCTCCAGGATACATTGCGAAGAAAACCGCACAGTTCCTAGAGCATGCTCCATACTGCGAGCGTGATCTCCGTGTGCCGTTTGAAGATTCTGATCATCCGCTTGCGAACGACGAAAAGGGTGAGTTTGAAGTTCGTATTAAAGCGCTCAACTCGATCCATTCATATCACTATCCGTACCATCCACTCGAAGTTGTAGGATGGGACGGTTGCTATTACCCGTACTGCTTCAACATCCATGACTTTGCTCCGATTACAGGTCAGTTGCATCTACCTCCTCCGATTCATCAGACATTTGAGGGACACAACTTCGTGATTTGCTCATTCTGTCCGAGAGCACTTGATTCGCATCCGGATGCGATTGTGGTTCCATACAACCACAGTAACATTGACTCTGATGAGATCATGTATTACGTCGAGGGTAACTACAAAGCTCGTCGAGGAATCTCATCTGGTTCGATCTCTGTCCATCCACAAGGGATTCCTCATGGTCCACATCCTGGAACGGTCGAAGCTTCAATCGGGAAGAAATGGACAGACGAGATGGCCGTGATGTGCGACACCTTCCGTCCGATGTTCCCAACTCAAGCATGTTTAGATCTAGACGATGCTGATTATCCTGAGTCTTGGAGACAAAACCATTTCGCTCCAGGCGAAGTCAGAGGCGCAAACTCAGAAGAGACGAGCCCTGATCAGAATACGATCAACACTTGGGATTGAAAAAATAAGTATGCTTCAAGAGTGAACCCAACCTGCACTTCGCGTGCAGGTTTTTTATGTTTTGGGAACTGGTGCACCCGTGCTTAGCAAGACAACTCCGGCCAAGATGATGACAACTGCTACAACCTTGCGAGGCGTGAGTGGTTCGTTGATGAACATAGCTCCGAGTAATACCGCTGTCGCAGGCGCTATTGAAAAAGCAATCGGTTTCATCTTCGAAACTTCACCCATCGATATTGCAATATAAAACGCGATCATCGCGAATGCTCCAGCGATTATGCCTGATCCGCCCAAGAGTAATAACCACTCTTTAACAGACATCGCGTTTTCACCTGTTGCCAATCCTCGTCCTGCACCATCTGGTGCGAGTTTTTTTGCGAAAAAGTAGGCACCCCAGATCAATGGGAGTGCAAGTGAAGTACGAAGTGCGACCGCTAGAAAAGGGCCGATCTTATGAGTGTGGAGTACTGCTTTGGCACATACTTCCCCCACTCCCCAGCATAAACCAGCTGTTATTGCGAAGATGATTGCATTCATACGCAGATTCTACCCTCGTGGGTTTACGGCTGCTTGATTCCTACAATCACCCATGACTAAAGCTTCCGAAGTTCAACTTGAGTTTGATATTTATGCTGCCCTCGCTCAGAATTTTTGTATGGACAAGTCGAATGCTCAGCGAGTAGATTCTCTTGCTCAGATCTGCGGCGAACGCATAGACATGGGTGGTAAAATTCTTGCAATCGGAAACGGAGGGTCGTGCGCCGACGCGATCCATTTCTGTGAAGAACTCACAGGTCGATACCGAGATGATCGAGCTTCAATTCCTGCGATCGCTTGCGCTGATCCAGGACACATCACCTGTGTCGGCAATGATTATGGATTCGATCGAGTCTTCTCACGCTGGGTTGAAGGACTCGGGATGGCTCAAGATGTTTTAGTTGCGATGTCGACGAGCGGCAACAGCGAAAACATCATCAAAGCTGTTGAAACAGCTCGTGACAAAGGACTCTATGTCGCACTACTACTCGGCAAAGATGGAGGCAAACTCCGCGGCATGGGTGATTGCGAATGGATTGTCGAAGGAAAAACCAGCGATCGAATCCAAGAGCTTCACATGCTGATCTTGCATTCTCTCGTTGGAGCAATCGAACGAACACTCGCATAATCTTATCTGGGCTCGTGATAAAATCCGCGGCCTTCTTCTACAAGCTTTCCTGCTTTGACTAATACTTTCCAGATGCGAGGATCGAACTCGGATGGGCCAGGTGGTTGGATCGAATCGATATTTGCTTTCTTCCCTGTCGTGACATCACGTTGCGAAATCTTTGATTCATCATCGAGCTTTTTGAACTTTAATCGATGCCTAAATGCACGAAGAGCCTCATTGAGTTCTCCTTGAGAGTACTCGGGTAATGGCTCTTCTTTTGTTTTAAACACATCCGGATTCTCAAGCTTCGTAATCATGGAATCGAGCCCTATGGAATCACGATCTTTGGAAATGCGTGCGAGTTCTGCTTGATCGACAGGCATTCGGCCTAGCAGTCTCGTGATTAATGTCCAGCTCTCGAGTTGAGCGACTGGATCAGTCTGCATACGGAGTTTTTGTTCTGAGTCTCGTATTTTTTCGATGATGTTCATGCTGGGTTATCTTAGGACAGAAAACTATTAAAAAATCGTGCCCAAGCTTTTATACCTAGACACGATTAGGGATAACAATTTCCGTGTTAACTATTCTCGATGACGCTTCGTCGCGAGTACGAGTCCAAATGCAAAGATCGCTGCCGTACCTTGTGTTGGCACAGCGGTTGAAAGCACACGCACTGCATCATGCATCAAGAATCCGCCGTAGTCGCCGTAGTTCGACTCAACCACGACTCGATCAAACTCTTGTCCACTTGCCCAACCGTTCCATGCCCAGTCGCCTCCGACTGCAACCTGGAGTATTTCTGTTCCTAAGAGTTCTTCACCGTTATAGAACTTGATTGATCCATCAGGTGAATCTGCGATTGTCGCGAAGTATCCACCGAATGATTTTTGAGATTCATTGAACTGGTATTCGATCCCGCCTCTCGTGTTTCCAAGAAAGCGAGACCCTTCGAATGGGTCTGTTCGAGCATTCCAATCACCAGATTGATAGCTCCATCCACTTGTTGAATGCAACCATGAGTTACCAGAGTTTGAAATCTCTCCCATCCCTCCGAATACTGATATTGGGGCACTCTCAAAAACACCCATCTCCAAGTTTTGGAAACCCTCAAACTGTAATGATGAAAACTCATCGACGCGAACGATATCCGCATGTGCGGACAATCCTGCAGTTGCAATGATGACGGCTGTAATGATAACTTGTTGCATGTTGTTCCCCAGTATATTCTGTTCCATGTCGAGCAAGACACTATGAAAAAGCGTCATACCCAAACATTCCATTTCAGAGTATCTAGAAGCCAACCAATCAGAATCTTTACTGCTGCTGCATTTAGGAGTGTAACGATTCTGAGAAGAACAGCCGATAAAAAATCCCATCCAGAAGACTGGATGGGACTCGGTATATTCTACTATTCTAACGATCTTAGAGATTGCCTCGACGCTCTTGCTCGAGTTCTAAGCTCTCAAAGAGTGCTTTGAAGTTCCCCTTACCGAAGCTTTGTGAGCCGCGGCGGCAGATGATCTCGATGAAGAAAGTAGGACGATCTTGGAGCGGCTTGGTGAAGAGCTGCAGCAAGTAACCTTCATCATCAGCATCAACGAGCACTCCCAGATCCTTCACACGTTGATGATCTTCCTTCACAATTTCATGCCCGTGCTCTTTGAGCATTGTATCTACGCGCTTCCATACATTTTCGTAGTATGTCTCAGGCATATCGAGGAAGTCGACACCGCGACGACGGAGCTCAGCGACTGTTGCAAGCTCATCGTCAGTTCTAAATGCTAGATGCTGAACGCCGGGCATCATGTTGTGCCATTCAAGGTACTCAAGAATCTGTGATTTCTTGACACCGTCTGCAGGTTCATTGATTGGCATTTTAATCAGGTTGTTCCCTGACGCCATTACCTTGGACATGAGTGCTGAGAACTCAGTTGAGATATCAGCATCATCAAAGTGCTTGAACATCGCAAACCCAAGCACTTCTTCGTACCACTTAACCCATTCGTCCATCTTGCCTTCTTCGACATTCCCAACAAGGTGATCCGTGAACATCAATCCACATGGATGATCTTCGTTGTACTTGTTGAGTGGAGAATCAAACTTCTTGAAGGTTGGCATGAACAGCCCACCTGTGCGAAGTTTTTCGTGAGCATATTCTCCAGTACGCGATACAAATGTATGAATCACTCGGCCGTAGGTCTTAATCGATGCGACGGTCACTGTGCCATTCTTGTCTTCAAGGACACGAGGCGCAGCAGCCGATTCTGCACCGTTTTCCATTGCCTTCTCGTATGAAGCAACTGCATTTTCAACAGTCAATGCTACATCCTTGATTCCATCGCCGTAGAGCTTGAGTTCTTCACCTGCTGGATGATCTTTATTCAATGGTGAAGTCAGGAGAATTCGAATATTTCCCTGAGTCAAAAGGTAGTCGGCTTCTTCTCTCGACCCAGTTGTCAGATCTGCGATCTGATCAATTCTGAACCCGAAGGTGTGAGCATAAAAATATGCTGCTTGTTTTGCGTTACCGACATAAAAGCGGACATGGTCAACATCGATCAGCTGCAGTGGATCCGCAGAGATCGCTGGACTTGTAGTCGAAGCGGTCGTCATTTTATTATCTTCCTCAAAGCTCTTGGGCAGACAGTATCGACGAACTTCCCAGAAAGTCGATGGGACGGGAGCCCAGGTCCCGCATGTCTTATTCTAGCCGAAAAATGCTGAAAAAGACAAGCTCATTTTTAACAGACAGCCTCGCTTAGACCTTCATTACAGCGGATTCATCTACAAAGTCTCGGAATCCAGAGGAGCAATCCCCCATTCGCATGATACTTACCATGCTTTGGGCTAATAGAGCACCCAAAGGCTTACCAGCGACGAGGAGGACTGTATCGCCGTCCTGAGTGATATCTTCGCTCTTGATTAACGACTCAACTTGATCCGTCCAATCCGACAATCGGGAAGATTCTGGAGGCTGTGTATAGACAGGTGTGACTCCATTATACAGCGCCATTCTACTCGCAGCTATCTTTGAGGATGTGTACGCATAGATAGGGACTCTGAAGTTGTACTGACTGAGATACCTCGCCATCCCACCTGCTTGTGACCAAACTACGATGGCCTTTGAATCCAATGATTGCGCCATCGACCAAACACCCATTGCAAGAGCTGCTGATCGGAAAGGGTATTCTTTGAGATCCGAAGGCGATTCAGTAACATGTTTAATCTGATCCATTCGGCATTCAGTAATCTTAATGATCCGTTGCATCGTTTCGACAACGACACGAGGATGCTTCCCTACAGCGGTTTCGCCGGAGAGCATCACTGCGTCGCAACCATCGAGAATTGCATTTGCAACATCTGACGCTTCAGCGCGTGTTGGAGTTACCGATTCGATCATCGTTTCGAGCATCTGCGTCGCAACGATCGTTGGTTTACCAAGAGCATTGCAGCGTGCCAGGATATATTTCTGGATCACTGGAACTCTTGCAACATCCATCTCAACACCGAGGTCGCCGCGAGCAACCATCACTGCATCGGTCGCTGCGATAATTGAATCAAGATTCATCACAGCTTGTGGCATCTCGATTTTGGCAACGACTGGGATTGATGAGTCAAAGCGAATATCACCAAACTGAGCACATGGGATTGCCCATTCTCGGAGTTTCGATTTCAACTCATTGATCTCGTCTGCAGTACGAACAAACGAAAGCGCAAGGTAATCCAACTGATGATCCGCGGCCCACTTCGCACACTTCCAATCACGCTCAGTAATTGCAGGCATGCTCAAATCAGACTCAGGGAGATTTACCCCCTTAGAACTGGTTACTCGACCTCCTACTGTCACTCGACAACGTAGCCAGTTCCCTGGGTTGTTCTCAACGGCGAGCATCCGAATTAACCCATCGTTAATTAGCACTCGTTGGCCGGGGAGCACATCGGAATAAAGCGAATCAAAGGTTGCTCCAAATGAAATGACTCCATCATCAATCGACGCATCTCCTTGTCCTTTACGGAAGTAGATATCATCGCCTGGTTCGACCATGATTCCGCCGCCTTCGCTAATATCTGGAACAGGACCCACTCGCATTTTGGGACCCTGAAGATCTCCAAGAATAGCGATACAACGCCCCGAAGCATCAATCGCTCGTCGGACACGCTCGTAGCGCTTGTCCATGTCTTCGAGCGTGCCGTGTGAGAAGTTGAGTCGAAAGATGGATACACCTGATTCGATGAGCTCTTCGAGCATCTCGTCAGAATCGGATGCAGGTCCGAGCGTGGCCACGATCTTCGCTTGGGCGGCACGAGTCGGATCGGCCGTGATCCATGATGGAGTCGTTGAATGCGGGCTCATAAAGCTCTCTTTCCGTCAGATCAGAGAATTGGTGTTGCGAAACTACTTGTCAAGTCGTCTATCGACCATCTTGGTCCGAATTCATTTATATTGAGACGGGAATCCGTCGAGATTTCATCAACTAAACCCTGATATACTCAAAAATGACACAATCACAACAACCCGTAGCGATTATCACCGGAGCAGGTTCAGGCATCGGACGAGCCGCATCGATCCAACTCGCAAGTCACGGTTACCGAGTTATCCTTGTCGGGCGCCGGCTCGATTCATTGAATCAGACCGGAGAAATATTGAGCAATACCAAGGCTCATTGGCACGCAATGGATGCTGACATCTCAATTTCGCAAGATCGGAAGAAAATAGTCGATGAAGCACTCACTCAATATGGACGAGTTGATGCTCTTGTGAACAACGCTGCAATCGGGACATGCAAACCAATCGGCGAACTCAGCGAAACTGAAATTCGTGATCTCTATGAAATTAATGCGATCGGACCTACTGACTTAGTCCGACGGCTACTCCCTGAACTCACAAAAACAAGTGGGTGCGTCGTCAACATTGCTTCAGTCGCCATGATTGATCCGTTTGAGGGTCTCGGTATTTACGGATGTACGAAGGCAGCCATCGACTCGCTGACTCGTGCAATTCATACAGAGTACCACAAACAAGGAGTACGAGCATACACCATCGCGCCTGGCGCTGTCGAGACTGACATGCTGCGTTCGATTGTGTCCGCAGAGATGCTTCCAACAGAACATACGCTCTCAACAGAAACGATTGCTTCTGAGATCACAAGTTGCATAATGGAATCAGGCTCCCATGTTTCGGGATCGACGATTGTTCTCAGCAGTCAATAAGACTCAACTGAGAATCACTCTCCAGGGATGTATGAAATCGCACCTTCCATCGGCGAACTCGAAGTAGCATAGAGCTTCTTTGGAATCCGTCCAGCAAGATAACTCTGTCGTCCTGCTTCGCACCCTTTTCGCATCGCATGCGCCATCATAACTGGATCACTTGCATGTGCAATCGCGGTATTGAGTAATACTCCATCTGCTCCGAGTTCCATCGCGAGTGCAACATCTGATGCACAGCCTACGCCTGCATCAACGATCACTGGATAATCATGATCGTTCTCTTTGAGTAACTCAAGACACAGTACGATGTTGTTCACATTAAGTATACCTTGCCCAGATCCAATCGGAGATCCAGCAGGCATCACAGCAGCTGCTCCGGCGTCTTTGATTCGTTTCGCGCTGATTGGATCGTCGGATGTATAGCACAAAATATTGAACCCGTCATTTACAAGGGTTTCAACTGCTTCCAAAGTACCGACAGGATCAGGTAGCAAGGTTTTTTTATCTCCGAGCACTTCGAGCTTAACCCAGCTTGCTCCTGGATTTTCAAGTTGATCAAGTAACTCACGGCCGAGCCTTGCGACTCGAACAGCGTCCTCAGCAGAGAAACAACCTGCGGTATTCGGGAGAATCGTGTAACGACTCAGATCGAGATACTCGAGTAGGCTCTTACCTTCCTCGTTGAACAATCGCTCACGGCGAACTGCGACTGTGATGATCTCTGATTCAGAGGCATCAATCGCATCTTTCATTACTTCCATCGATTGGTACTTTCCAGTACCGACAAGTAAGCGTGAGTCGAAACGCTGCCCTGCGATTTCGAGTGATGTTAATCCTGGCTCTGTCTGGAGCGTACTCATTGGATGATCTCCTTTAAGACTTTACCTTCACTGTGGAACGAACATGAAGCTCAGCGAGTTGATCATCGTCAACAACATTTGGAGCTTCGCTCATCAGATCTACGCCGGTAAGTGATTTCGGGAAAGCGATTACATCCCGAATGTTTTCGGTTCCTATGAGGTGCATAACCAAACGATCGAGCCCGAATGCTACTCCCCCGTGTGGTGGAGCGCCATAGGTAAGCGCGTCGAGTAGGAAGCTAAACTTGAGCTTCGCTTCTTCTTGTGACATACCCAAGAGTTCGAACACTTTTGACTGGACTTCCTGCTGATGGATACGGATTGATCCGCCACAGATTTCTGAGCCGTTACAGATCATGTCGTAACCATCTGATACGATCGATTCGACAGCATCGACATCTTTCGGATCAACGGCCATGAATCGTTCGAGTTCATCCTTCGTCGGCGCCGTGAACGGATGATGGAGCGAATGGTACCGCTCTGCTTCTTCGTCGTATTCAAACATTGGGAAGTCATATACCCAAAGGAAGTTCCACTTACCTTCTGGTATGTAATCGTGCTCACGAGCGATTTTGATTCTCAACTCGCCGAGCGCCTTTGTACAGACGTTGTATGAATCTGCTCCGAAAACTACCGCATCTCCATCTTCGAGTCCGAGACGCTCGATGAGTTCATCTTTTATATCTCCAAGGAACTTAGCGATACCTGTTGAGAACTCGCCGTCGACGAACTTCACAGTTGGGGCTCCACCGGCGCCGAACTGCTCAACAAACGGATTGAACTTGTCTGTAACTTTGCGAGAAAACTTTGTAGCGGCGCCAGGGACTCGGATTGCTTTGACTACACCCTTGTTCTTTGCAAGCGCATCAGTAAAGACCGCGAACTCAGCCTTCGCAGCAAGATCGGAAACATCAACCAGCTTGAGATCAAAGCGAGTGTCAGGACGATCGATTCCGTAGTTATCCATCGCTTCGCGATATGTAATGCGAGGGAAATCTGGGAGCTCGACTTCAAGCATTTCTTTCCATAGATTCTTTGCGAATCCTTCAATAATCTCTAGCACTTCATCGCGATCGACAAAGCTCATCTCAAGGTCGATCTGAGTAAACTCAGCTTGACGATCCGCGCGTGGATCTTCGTCTCGGAAACACTTCACGATTTGAAGATATCGATCGCATCCGCCAACCATTAAAATCTGTTTGAAAAGCTGTGGCGACTGCGGAAGTGCATACCACATCCCCTCTTGATTGCGTGATGGTACCAAGAAGTCACGAGCACCTTCAGGAGTTGAGCGACAAAGAACTGGTGTCTCCACTTCAATGAAACCATGCTCGTCAAAGTAATCGCGAGTAAGCTTGGCAACGCGATGGCGAGTTTGCAGAATATTTTGCATCGCTGGACGACGCATATCAATGTATCGATAGCGGAGACGCACTTCCTCGTTTGGAAGGTCTTTCTCATTACTTGGTATGAATGGGAGTTTCTTCGTTTTCGAGAGCACTTCAAGCGCAGTCACGAGGACTTCAATGCTCCCTGTTTCGATCTTTGGGTTTGCTTTTCCGCGTGCTCGTACAACACCTGTGATCTGGATGCAATCTTCATTACGAAGACGATCGCCAGCTTCCATAACCGCTTCGTTTCCATCTTCAGAATCGAATACGACTTGCGTGATCCCTGCGCGATCTCGCATATCGATAAAGATCAATCCGCCGCCGTGACCGCGATAGGCGTTGACCCAGCCGCAAAGTGTGACTGTCTGTCCAATGCTCGATTCGTTGAGTTGACTACAAGTGTGCGTGCGCATGTCGATCTGATTCCTTAGTAATATCGAATGATTCTCAGACTGATTCTATGCGTGCAAAAACGAAAAACGGGCTCCAAATGGGACCCGTCGATCATTGAATCACAAGTTTTTCAAGCTGCTTGAGCATGTTGCTTGCCTAGAACCCCGTAGACGAGCATATTGGGTATAAGATCGAATGCTGATTCCCAGTCTGAACGAAGTTGCGATGTCCATGTGTAATCTGAGATTGTTGCGAGCGCTGTGAGGAAAGACTCCTTCACCGCAACAAATCGAAAATCCTCTAGCATCGATGAAGTAGCGTCTGTTTCATCAACTAGCTGTGTTGGATTCTCAAAGCTCTGACCGATCTGCGAGATTAGACTAACTAATCGTTCGTGATCTTCATTTGTTGGGAGTTCCCATTCAGCAGATGAAGCGAGTTCCTCATGGATATTGACAAGAAATTGAGAAACAACCGACCCAAGACGCGGAGCGAGAGTCCGGTAGTTCTTATTGAGACGATCGAGTTGATTTGGTGAATAGGACATCTGATTGGCTCCTGTTTGAGTTTGTTCACAATGGATATCGGAACAAGTAACAACACAATGAAGCCAACTTCTCAATTTTTACATTCTCGCTTATGCAGCAAAATCGAACTTTATGTGCCTGAGAACCGTTTTTTCAGATTCAGGAAGTAAACCTCATAGAACTTAAAACTGATGGTTGCCAGGACGACGACGATGATCGTGGTTCCTACGAACTCGCCGATGATTGGATCAATCCCAATACGAGAAATTACTGAATCTGCATTGATCTTCCCTGCGACCATTTCATATCCGTTCTTAGCGAGCATATGCAACATGTACATTCCATAACTCACTGTGCCCATCCATCGGATTGGATATAGCTTGAATGGTTTCGCAATGAAGTGATCCTCTCGAATCACGCATGATCCAACAACGAGTACTCCAAGAGCGTGAACGATCCAGCTATCAATCGTTGGAAGAGCGCAATATGCGATCAATGCTCCAAGGAACAAAGGAGCACTTCCCTTGTGACCTAAGACCATCGCAACTAGCGGAAAAGTCTTTTTATGATGCAGTAAATGGGCAAGAATCGCACCAAGGCAAATTCCAGGCATGACACTCTTAAGAACTGTGAGCACAAATCCATCTTCGAGTCCGAGAGCACCGTACGAAGCAAGATATGCGATCACGAGAAGTCCGAGCATAAAGAAGACTGGTACCCAGAACTTGGTATATTTCTCAATCCAAGGCCAAACAAGATAAAACTGCTCTTCTGTCGCGAGAGACCACGCGAAGTAGAAGATTACGCGCTCGCCTTTGAGATCTACAAACCAGTTTGATGTATAGGTTAAGTACGCAGGTAGGTTTCCGACAAACTCTTTACCTGCATCTGTGCCTCGCTCCATTATCATGACTAGCACGACATAGATAAGTAGGACAGTGTAATACAAAGGAAAAATTCGGAGTGATCTACGAATATAAAACTTCTTGAGATCAATCGTGCCGATTTTTTCTCGCTCGCGGAGCAACAAAGTTGTAATCAAGAAACCTGATATCGCGAAGAAGAGAGTTACTCCGTGATATCCGCGCCCAGCGAGTGGTAACTCAAACGAATGTCCAGCGGTGTGATGCCAAATTACTGCGAGGATCGACAAGCAACGGAGTCCATCGAGCGACCCAAAGAACTTGGTCTTTCTGAACGCTTCGTGCATTGGATTCGCATACTGATCATTAGTCATTGAGGATCTCAAGCGGATGTGTATGTAAAAAAAGCCGAAGCTCAAATACGACCCAAACGGGTGTTTCTGAGTATCGGCTCGATAGATAAATTGCCTGAGAAAGAACCAAAAATCGGATCAATTAGCACATTTCAATGCAAACCGCGACGGCATTTCCGCCTCCGAGGCAAAGTGCAGCAACGCCTTTTTTGCCCCCGGTTCGCTTGAGCTGATGGATCAGAGTAACGAGGACTCGTGCTCCTGAAGCGCCGATTGGGTGCCCGATTGCGACTCCGCCGCCACAGAGATTCAGTTTGTCTTCGCTAATTCCCAACTCTTTGATGTTACAGAGAAGTTGAGCAGCGAACGCTTCATTGATCTCGTACATATCGACATCATCGATGGACCAACCCGCTTTATCGAGTGCGCCCTTGATGCCTGTGATTGGTGCCGCGAAGATGTCTTTTGGATCAACACCTGAGGTGTTGTATGAGACTATCTTACAGAGCGGAGCGAGTCCAAGCTCTGTTGCTTTGGATTCGCTCATCACAATTGTTGCCGCAGCACCATCTGAAATTTGGGATGCGTTACCAGCTGTGATTGTGCCATCTTTGCTAAATGCAGGACGAAGCTTTGCGAGCCCATCAGCAGTTGAGTCTCCACGGATTCCTTCGTCGATGTTGATTCCACCTTCAGCTCCTGGGTTTCGTCGATTCCCGAGTTGCTCGCCGCTCAGCTTCACGACTTCGCCATCAAAGTACCCCGATACCCATGCGTTCGCAGCTCTTTGATGCGATTGTGCTGAAAAACGATCTTGCTCTTCTCGAGTCACACCATACTTTTCAGCGATGTGCTCTGCGGCGTTGCCCATCGGCCAACCTTCAAATGCACAACGTAGCCCGTCATACGCCATGTGATCTTCCATTGATCCTGCGCCGTATTTAATCCCTGAACGGACATGCGCAAAGTGAGGAGCACCAGTCATGTTTTCCATNCCGCCTGCGACTACACAATCGTTGTCTCCCGCTTTGATTGACTGAGCAGCCATCATGACCGCTTCGAGTCCTGAGCCACAAACCTTATTGATAGTCTTTGCGGACAATGTAGAAGGCAATCCCGCTTTAAGCCCTGCTTGACGAGCAGGGTTCTGTCCTACACCAGCTTGGAGAACACATCCCATGATGCATTCATCTACATGATCCTTCGCCGCTGGAGCGTCAGCAATCGCTGCTTCAATCGCAAAGGCACCAATTTGAGGCGATGCAACTCTTGCGAACGATCCAAAGAATTTTCCGACAGGTGTTCTGCGAGCGGCGACAATAACAGGCTGGTTGGACATAGGATGCTCCGAATCAGTGTGATGGTGATTGATTACAGGCAAATTATTTGGATGCCTGATCTGGGTGAGGATTGTAGTCCTTGTTTCACGAAAATACCCGTCACAACTCGTATATATGGAGTGGTTCGAGGCTACGATCCAGTCTTAATTCACCAGTCCCAAATGATGAGGAAGCTCATGTCCACCACCGCCAGCGATACGCACGTCAAACTCGAAGCAAACACCAATCAGGCACTTGGAATTGCCCAATATGCGATTGATTTTTTGTCCGACGATCCTGCGAAGCGTGGCGAGCCAGACGCGAGCGTTCTTGAGAGAACTAACATGTTCTTTACTGATGCAGTCCTTTGTGGACTCTCAGCATTGGCGCTCAAAACAAATGCTCCAACCGTCCTCCGAGATGAAGCATTACAATACCCAGTGACTGATGCAACACATCGGTTAGGTAGAGCAACTCAGCGTGGTGCAACAGTATTTGGATCAAACGCACAGGTTCAACCTGAAAAAGCAATCCTTGCAAATGGGTCTGCAGTCCGCGAATGGGATTCCAACGGCACAAACTTCGGTTACAACCCACAGCTCGGGCACACCGCAGGTGAGTTTGGACACAACGATTTCTACGGCGTCTGTATTGCAGGCGCTCAACTCGCAGGTCGTGATGGCGCATGTGCACTCAAAGCGATGATTTGTCTCGATGAAATTCGAGGACGACTCTCAGAAGTCTTCTCACTCAAGACTTACAAGATAGATCATGTTGTTCACGGAGCGATTGGTTCAGCTGCAGTATTTGGAGCAATGCTCGGCGCATCCGCAGAACAAATCGAATCCGCAATTGGAATGGTTGTTGCTCATTACATTCCGTTCCGTGCGATCCGCGCTGGTAAACAACTCTCTGATTCGAAAGGCGCAAGTGCTGCGATTTCAACTGAAGTTGCGATCATGGCAGTCCGTCGTTCAATGAACGGATTCATGGGGCCTCGTGATATTTTCCGCAACCCAGAAGCGATCTTTAGAATCTTCGAAGGTCCTGGGCAGATGTTCGAAAAGGTCGGCACCGACTCAGCAAATGTGAAGAATGCTGATGCATCCCCGTTCGATCTCGTACTTGGAAAAGCTGGTAGCGATTTCGCAGTTATGGGAATGCACTTCAAACTTGGTCTCTACGAGCATCAAAGCGCTGGTGCTCTCCAAGCACTGCTTGATCTTCTCAACAAAGCTCCTCATCTTCTTGATGACGAGTCGGGCTCAAAGATTAAATCGATCAAGATTACTGCATACGAACCAGCATTCGGAATTATTGGCGATCCCGCAAAGCGAAACCCAACAACACGACAAAGCGCAGATCACTCAATGGTTTACATTGTTGCAACGCTCTTGAGAAAAGCACTCAGTAAACAAGAAGCTGGTTGGAAATCGCTCATGCTTGAGCCCTACGACTATTCAAACGATGCGATTCAAAATGAACGCACTCATTCATTGATGGACAAGATCCAGTTCTTCCACGGCGGCGAAGATTATGACAAGCGATACCCAGACGGGATCCCTACTTCGTTGATCATTGAAGATACTGATGGAACCGAGTTTGATTCAGGGATGGTTATGTACCCAGCAGGGCATGCTCGAAATACTGAAGCAGATCTCAGAGACATCCTTAGTTTCAAGTTTAATCTTCTTGGCAAACTCGCATTTGAAGATCCAGCACCGATTGTTGCTCGATTTGACAATATGATCCAAAAATCGGTTGAAGAGATTGCTTCTATAAACGATTTTGAAATTCAGACTCGTGATGGTTTCGAATAATCCATCGCAAATCGAAATCTCAACTGAGAACTTTGTAACTTAGTGGTAGAGCTTCCCGGCATGCTTAATCCATCCGGGCTTGTGATTACCTACAGGATCGCGATGAGTCCAATGGATTAATCCGCCGCGATCGTTGTATTCATATACGCCGCACACCTCAACGAGATCTCCCTCATGAAGTGTGATTCGATCGACAAGGTCGATGTTATGCACGATCAAAATTGTCTGATCACAGTTAAGATTGATGATGAATCTTTGGTGCTGATCCCCCTCAAGATCATCTGTCAAAGTTTTGATTACAACCCCCACCTCTTCGATGATGGTTGAGTCATCTTTTATGTGATATCTCCAACTGGACTTTGACATTACATCTCCCAAGGAGTGCCTGGGGTGTATTCCATGAGCTCGTAGAGATCTTTTCGTGATTGCATCTTTGGGAGTTGGCCTTCAAGGGTACCTGTTTCCTTCAGTTCATGCAATGCACGGGTCACAGCACCCATCGCGATACGAAGAGTAGATACTGGATAGATTACCAAGTCATATCCAAGTTCTGAATATTCATTGAGCTTGATCATCGGAGTTTTGCCAAACTCAGTCATGTTTGCTAGAAGGTATGGACGCTGATCTCCGAGCTCATCCATTGCTTGAGCGAAGAGTTTGAACTCCTCAGCAGTTTCTAGTCCTTCTGGGAAGATCATTGTTGCTCCAGCTTGAACGTACGCTTTCGCACGTTTGATTGCTGAATCGAATCCTTCGACCCCTTTCGCATCAGTGCGTGCACAGATGATGAACTGACCATCTGAGCAGTCTTTGGAGGCTTTCACTGCCCATTGTATTTTTGAGACTGCTTGTTCGATTGAAATCAGTGATTTGCCATCGAGATGACCACAACGCTTTGGAAATACTTGATCTTCAAGATGTAATCCGGCGGCTCCTGCATGGTTGTAGTCGAGCACGGTTCGACGAACCATTTCCTCCTCTCCGAAACCGGTGTCTGCGTCAGCAATGACTGGCAAACCGGATCCGAGACAAACTTCACGGATTACACGCGTGAAATGATCCAAAGTCAGGATTCCAACATCTGGGACCCCCGCGGCGACTGACATTGCTCCGCCGGAGACATAACAAGCAGAAAACCCGGTTTGAGCGACTGCTCTTGCGACCAATGAGTTAAACGCACCTGGCGCTGCGACCACTCCATTATCCATTTGATTGCGAAGAACGGTCCCTGGATGATTGTTTGATACCATAACGAATGATATGCCTTGTAGTGAGCATGATTCTGTTCGAACAGGTACAATCCAAACATGAATACCAATCGGATACTCTCAAACTTCGTGATCGTTTCTAGTTCCCTTACAGTACTTTTGCTGAATGCAAGTGGATGCACAATTAGTGTCGAGCATATCAGCATAGAGGATGAGGTCGTTTTACATGAGGAGTCGCCGATCCCCAGTTGGGATGAAGTTCGTGACCCAGAAAGACAAGCAGGGCGAATCACATTCCATCGTCAACCAACTCAAGAGGAGCTCATCGCATTCTCTGATGCAGGCGGCCGAATTGTTGTGAATGCACGATCTGAATCGGAGATGGAAAAGCACGACTTTGACGAACGCGATCTCGTCGAGTCACTCGGTATGCAATATGTACATATACCAACTACCAGCTCGAGCTTTGGTTATGATTTGCGAGATCAGTTTACTCAAGTCATCCGCTCGACTGATGGACCTGTACTCTTTCATTGCAAATCTGGATCTCGTGCAGTGGGTATCTACGCCTTGTATCTTATGGATCAGAAAAATATGAGCAAACAGATCGCGATCGAAGAATCTATCGCGATGAAGATGAGCCCAGGAATGGTTTCATTAATTGAAAGGACACTGATGGAAGTCCCCGGACGCGTGATCGATGCTGTTAATCCAGAGTATATTCGAGCCACAGTTGATCGACTCGCAGGGTTTGGTACTCGCCACACACTCTCTGACACTACCTCGGATGTTCGAGGCATCGGCGCTGCTCGCAGATGGGTTCGAGATCAGTTCGAACAGAATATTGAAGGTCATAACAAATCCGGAGACGCAACTCCTCGTGCTTATTTCGACAAACACACTGTCGAACCCGATGGGAGAAGAATCACTGAAGCAGTTGATGTTGTGAATGTAATCTGTGAGATCCCTGGGAGTAGCCCTGAATCTCGGAACCGTTTGTACTATGTCCTAGCACATCTTGATTCGAGAGCTACACAAGCGAACGACTCAACTTCTGATGCGCCTGGCGCAAATGATGACGGTTCCGGCGTCGCTGCGATGATCGAGCTTGCGAGGGTCCTGTCCCAAGAGCAGCTTGAATCAACGATCATCCTGATGGCAACGAGCGGCGAAGAACAAGGGCTCTTTGGCGCTCGACTCCATGCGCAACAAGCAGTCAAAGACGGCAAGAACATCATGGGAGTACTCAACAACGACACTGTTGGAGATCCTACCGGAGTGTTGCCTGATGAAGACGGACGCAAGGAGATTCGTGTTTTTTCAGAAGGGCTTCCTGCGACAATGCTCTCGCTTGATGATGATCAAATTGGAACTGCAGCTCGCAGACTTCGACTTTATGGAACTGAGTCTGATTCGATTTCACGCCAACTCGCTCGATACATTGCTGATGTTGGAAAGCTCCATGCAACTACTGTACAACCAAAACTGATCTTTCGCCCGGACCGTTTCTTGAGAGGCGGCGATCACACGCCGTTCAATGAACTCGGATTCGCTGCGATTCGATTCTGTGAAATGTATGAGAACTACGATCATCAACACCAAGATGTGCGTATTGAGAACGATGTCCAGTTTGGTGATCTTCCTGAGTATGTTGACGCTGAGTATCTTGCGGATGTCACTCGTCTCAATGCGGCCGTACTTGTGCATCTTGCGAATGCTCCATCATCGCCGGGCAACACACGTGTGATGATTGCAGAGCTCACCAACGACACGACACTTCGTTGGGACGCTTCTCCTGAATCTGATGTCGCTGGATACGAGTTGGTATGGCGAGATTCGACATCTGCGAAATGGGAACACAAAGAGGATGTCGGAAACAGCCTCGAAGGCACACTCCCACTTTCAAAAGACAACTGGCTCTTTGGGGTTCGAGCATATGACCATGATGGTTATCGCTCTCCGGTTTCATACCCAGTTCCTGCGCGAGAATAGCTTCCTCGATATTAAGTAAAAACCTGGCAATTACATCACGAATGCATGTTACGAGATCAGTATATTTGCACCGCGATTGCCTAGAATGGACTTGTTTCCAGGATGCTACCGAAGCTATTCTGAACACCCGTGAAACAAGATTTCAATGTAAGGGATTTGAGATATGACTACTGCTCCAACTCATGCCAAAGGACTCGAAGGCGTCATCGCAGGCGAAACCGAGATCTGTAATGTTGAACAAACCGCGTTGATCTATCGTGGCTATGAGATTGTTGACTTAGCTGCAAACGCATCGTTTGAAGAAGTCGCATTCCTTCTATTGGTCGGACACAAACCTTCAAGCAGTGATCTTGCGGGGTTTAAATCTGAACTCATCGCAGAGCGAGGCCTCCCAACAGCAGTAGTTAACTTCTTAAAGGATTCTGGAGACTTGGTGAATAACCAGTTTGCTGTCCCGATGGATATCTTGCGAACCGCAGTTTCGATTCTGAGTCATCTCGACGCTGATTGCCAGGATAACTCTCCTGAAGCAAATCTGAACAAATCGAAAAGGCTGCTTGCAAAGATCCCAACAATCATTGGACACATGCAGAACTCAATCGAAGGCAAAGCATTTGTCGCTCCGAATGCATCGTTGTCACATTCAGCAAACCTGCTCTTTATGATGACCGGCGAAGAGCCGAGCCCAGAAGCAGAGAAAGTTATGGATGTTTCATTAGTGCTCTATGCTGAACATGACTACAACGCATCGACATTTACTTCCAGAGTCATCGCAGGCACTCTATCAGACTTGCACGGCGCTGTTACCGGCGCGATCGCAGCACTCAAAGGCAAACTCCACGGCGGAGCAAATGAAGCTGCAATGGATATGCTTGCTGACATACGCAATGACATCGGAAGCGACAACGACACAAGCAAGATCACTGATTGGATGCACAATGCGTTCACTGAAAAACGCAAGTTGATGGGCTTTGGACATCGCGTATACAAGAACGGTGATCACCGCGCACCAATCCTTCATGAGCTGGGAAAGAAAGCAGCGATCGCTCGCGGCGAAGAGTTCACAAAGCTCTTTGAACTCGGCGAAACCGTCCAAAAGATCATGGAAACCGAGAAGAAAATCTACCCAAATGTCGATTTCCCTTGCGGCATGACTTACTTCACAATGGGTATCCCAGTTCCTCAGTACACTCCGATTTTTGTTGCTTCGCGAATCACAGGCTGGTGTGCTCACATCATGGAACAGCATGCTCACAACCGCTTGATCCGTCCACGGGTAGCGTATACCGGACCTGCACCACGCAAGTGGAACGACTGATTTGTTAAGCAATCAATTATACTGATTTTGACTCAAAGTGTGCCTGATAAGCACGCTTTGTTTTTTGTTAAGAAAGCCGAGAGTCAAAATCCCCTATAATGAGATAGGCACTTCCAAGGAGCAAGGATGATCAAGTTCAACTGTGACAAATGTGATCTAGAGATCGAAGTCGAGGATTCTCTTGCAGGCACAATGCATCAATGCCTTGCGTGTGGTGATATTAATCGAGTCCCGGCCGGCGAAGACGATACCCATTCGTCTCAAGAGCAGGACTCTGTAGATTCCAAAAAAACTGACCGCGCAAAGAAAGCTGGTTTCCCCCCTGACTTTGGGCCTGAAACTCAAGTGCTCAAAGTCCGTCGCTGTTGGTTCCGATCGAGAGTGATCCGATACTCATTGTCAGTCTTAGCGGTACTGGTTGGGGTTGTTGGTTTAATCTGGATGATGTGGAGTGACAAAGGTGTCATCTGGTTAGCTCTCTTCATTCCTGCGTTGTTGATAGGGACAGGTTCTCTCCTCTGGTGGTGGATCGATCGCTATAACACTTCGCTTGAGATTACAACCAAACGAACGATCATGCATCATGGCATCCTCTCCAAGTCTTCCTCAGAAGTGGTCCACGATAACATCCGCAATATTCAGATCGATCAATCATTTCTCCAACGAGTTATGCATGTAGGAAAGATCGGAATCTCCTCCTCTGGACAAGACGGAGTGGAGCTGCAAGTCAATCATCTAAAGGACCCAGATAAGATACGAGAGATCATCGATCTATATCGCCCGCTGTGAGGCTCTTTTTGACACAATCAGCCTCCGAATAGTGTGTAAATCTTGGCGAGTGACCCGATATTTGGGATATACTCTGTTTGTAGCGGAGGATCCGCTTTGAATCTGTTTTCGTGGCGTTTGTCCAAGCAGGAGGCTTGAGTTCATGTTGTGGATGCTGAAACTGAGACTAAGGGTATTTGCTTTACTTGCGGCGCTTGCACTGCTCGTTTTCGGCGTAGTCGGAATGCTGTCATTCCCGGTCCTCCCCGCCGTCGGAGTAGCACTGACAATTGCAGTGACTGTAGTTAACACAATGACTTCCAGACTTGACACCCTGACTTGTGCAGGATGTGGAATGAGTATCGAGAAACTCCCTGCTGGAACTCATGGCATTGCTTGCAAAGATTGCGGCACGATCAATCACCCATTCAATACCGGTGAAACACGATTTACTCAAGATGTAGACTACAACTACGACGACGAAAATAACGAAATTGTTTAAGTCAGGCAACTCGAATCTTCTAGTTACATTTTTCTAAAAATGATTAAAAAAACCCAGGATTACCTGGGTTTTTTTCTGAATACTCAGTTGTTGATCAACCGGATTATTTAGCTTCCATCCGCTTGTTGAAATCTTCTGAACTAACCTCTTCGATTTTCGCATCTGATAGAATCGTGTCGATGGTTTTATGCTCGCGGATTTGCTGGAGTAATGTCTGTGCTTGACCTGATTTGATCAGTTCATCGCGGACTTGTTCTGGACGCTTGCCTTGCTGAACAGCCATCGAGACGAGTTGAGCATTGATCTCAGGTTCGTCAACCTTGATGTCCATCAACTCAGCAACCTTGTTGAGAACGAAGAACTGCTTGAGTTCACTCGAAGCGTTCTCTGCAGATGCGCTACGAAGCTCAGCCATGTGCTGCTCAATCTCAGTCGGGTTCACACCGCGGTACATGAGATCCATTCTTCTGCGTTCGAGATTACGAGCTGCTTGTTGTGAAGTGAGTCCTTCAGGAAGCTCGAAGTCGACGTTGTCCGCAAGGTACTTAGTAACTTGTTGACGCATAACCGATTTCTGCTGAACTTCAGCACGCTGCTGGAGTTGGTTAGAAACCATCTCACGGAGCTGATCTTCATCATTGAAACCGTACTTAGCGACAAGATCGCCGATCACTGCAGGAACGATTCGGTAAACCTTTACCACTTCGTATTGGATTGTGAGATCCTTACCACGGAGTGCTTCGACTTCGTGGTTTTCTGGGCCGGTCAACTTGATAGTGAGCTTGTCGCTTTCTTTGGGAGTTCCAACTTGCTTCGAGAAGTCAGGAACGATCACACCAAGAATCATGCCCTCGTCGCCGTCTTGTGGAATCTGGACTACTGCACCTTCGATGTTGTAGTGCTCAGTTCCTTCAGCGTCTGTCATGATTGCATTACCAGTGAGGTAATCACCCTTAGCTGAATCGTCACGCTCGTCCAGTGAACCTTCGTTGATTGCGATCTTCTGAATTTCTTCATCAACCATTCCCTCAGGGAGGTTTGTGTCTGGTTGGAGAACATTGACTCCCTTGAGTTCAGGGAGTTCAAACTCAGGCATAACTTCTACTTCAACTTCGAAGTGAACTGGTTGTCCTGCGACAATTTCAATCGCGTCAAGCGCATCAGCAGGTGGCTGAGAAAGAACCTTAAGCTCATTCTTTGAAACCGCTTCTTGATATGCTGAGGAGAGCAAACGTGACTTGGTTTCATCCTTTACATATGAACCGAATCGTTTCTCGATGAGTCTTCTTGGCGCGTGTCCTTTTCGGAAACCTGGAATGTTTGCTTCGTGAGCAACAGACGAGAATGCCATCTCGATTTGTCCATCTACAGTTTCAGCTGGAATGTCGATCGAGATTCTCTTACGACAAGGGCCAATGTCTTCGATTTTTACGCTATTCGTATGAGTGTCTGACATGATAATCCTTTGGTACATGTCGCGCACAGGACTGCTGTCGATCCGCCATCGTGCGCCTGAGTCCCGGATCGACCTTGCCGAACGCCGGCAGGATAGGAAGTGTAGGCATCGACCCAACTTGAGACCCAATTTGATAGATTCTGCTCAATAAGCTCAGATAGCAGTTGAGCATCATCTGGGTTGAACTTCGGCTGTTCAAGGCTATGATCCCATCTGGTTATTGAACCAGAACATTCACCTGTAGCCGGGGTGGCGGAATTGGTAGACGCGGTGGATTCAAAATCCACTTCTGGAAACAGAGTGGGGGTTCAAGTCCCCCCTTCGGCATTTTACTTAAATAGATATTTAACTGTATAAACAAGAATGAAGGATGGTCCAAGATGTCCGACGATCAACAAGCACAACAGCAGGTCCAGCTCCGCATCGACGAATCAAAGATGACGAGCACCTACGCCAACACCATCCGTACATCGAACACCCAAGACGAGCTAGTCATGGATTTCGGTATGAATATCCCGATGCAAATGCCTGGACAAGCTCCAACGATCGTCTTCAATGTCGGTTCACGAGTCATCATGAACTGGGCAGGCGCCAAGCGTCTTGCTATGTCATTGGGACAAGCTGTGAGACAGTATGAGGAACGCAACGGCGAGATCGACATCAACCCAGGCGGCGGAACTCCCCCACCTGCATCTGCTGAAAACCTCTAAATTGATCTCTATGGATGAATGTACTATTCGTCCAGTAGACAATGAGCTCAACTACCCCCTTGTTTGTCCAATCTATGATTGCAAACAAGGTTTTTTTATGTTTCTTAGAGGGTTGAATTTCGCCTCAAAATCAATTAAATATGACAGCAATACCGATGAAGTACATCTAGGTAAAATGTTATGCCATTGCGAATTGTGAACTATGACTTGCCTGATGATTTCCCGATACGAAGGAAAGCAAATATGACTGTACAGATGTCCGTAACTGAACACTTAACTGATGAGCAAATCTCCCAATCAGCTAAACCTATTTCTGATTTGATTGCAGCTGTTGGAACAGTCGTAGTCGGACAAGAGCACATGGTCCGTTCGCTCATCATCGGGATGCTCACCAATGGGCACGTTCTTCTTGAAGGTGTTCCTGGGCTCGCGAAGACTTTAACTGTGACAACGCTTGCGCAAGGTTGTAAAGCAGAGTTCTCAAGAATCCAGTTTACTCCTGACCTACTCCCTGCGGATGTCATCGGTACACTCATTTACAGTCCGAAGGACGGCATGTTTACTCCTCGTAAAGGACCAATCTTTGCGAACATCGTGCTTGCAGATGAGATCAACCGAGCTCCAGCAAAGGTTCAATCCGCATTGCTCGAAGCGATGCAGGAACGATCTGCAACAATTGGTGATACGACTTATTCTGTCGGCGACCCATTCTTGGTCCTTGCCACCCAGAACCCAATCGAGCAAGAGGGAACCTACCCACTACCAGAAGCTCAGGTTGACCGATTTATGCTCAAGCTCAGTGTTGGATATCCAACTAAAGAGGACGAGAAGCTGATCATCGAACGGATGATGAGTTCTGAAACTCCTGATCCGATTAAACCAATCATCTCATTGAAAGAGATCGAAGAAGCACGTGGAATCGTGAACCAAGTATATGTTGATCCAAAGATCATGGAATACATTGTCAACCTAGTACACGCAACGCGTGAACCTGAGGCTTACTCGGTTGGATGGAAGCTGGATCTACCGAAGCTAATTGAGTTTGGTGGATCACCTCGTGCGTCATTGTCACTTGCAAGAGCAGCAAGAGCGAATGCGTTCCTCGATGGTCGATCATATGTTACTCCATCTGATATTAAAGCGATCGGTCATGATGTGCTACGCCATCGAGTGATTGTGACATATGAAGCTGAGGCCGAGGGAATTTCAAGCGAGCACATTATCGATGAAATTTTCGCAAGGATAGCGGTTCCATAAATGCTTACCGAAGAACTCATGCGGGAAGTTCGGCGGCTTGAAATTCGAGCCCGTCGACGAGTTGACGACCTCTTTGGAGGGCAGTATCACTCTGCATTCAAAGGACAAGGTATCGAGTTCGCGGAGGTCCGCGAGTATCAACCAGGTGATGAAGTCCGTACGATTGATTGGAATGTCACTGCTCGAACTGGACTACCGCATATTAAAAGATTTACTGAAGAGCGACAACTCACGGTAATCATGTCGGTCGATTGCTCGCTCTCAACAGCATTCGGATCAGTCAATCGATCGAAGCATCAGCTGGCTTGCGAAGTAGGCGCCGTACTCACACTCGCGGCTGGACGAAACAACGATCGCGTCGGACTACAGGTGTATGGATCTGAACACCTTACAGATATGGAATCATTCCATCTTCGGCCATCCAAAGGAAAGAAGCACGCTCGACGCGTCCTTCGTGAACTCATCGACGCGACTCCAGGAAAATCCCACTTCAATCTGAGCGATGCTTTGGTTGAACTCGGTAGGACACATCGTCGTCGTGCGATTCTCTTTGTGATGTCTGATTTCTTGTCTGGACTCAACAATCGGGATGAACCAGATTGGGCAAAGCCAATGCGAATGCTCAATCAAAAACACGAAGTTGTTGCGATCCAGCTGACTGATCCGCTTGAGTTTGAGCTCCCTAAAGCAGGAATGATCCGCATGTTCGATCCGATCAGCGGAAAACGGTTTAGTGTTGATACATCATCGAAGAAAGTCCGAGCTCGATATCAAAAGCAAGCGGATTTTGAACAAGACCTTATCTCAAAGACGCTCCAGAAAGCTCGTGTTGATCGTGTTGAGTTATCAACTTCACGAAGCTATGTCGATGATCTCGTTCGCTACTTTCACCAGCGGGAGATGCAGAAGCGATGATGAGAACTATTTTTTCCATCATTTTAATCTTGATGCTCTTACCCGCTTGCTCAAAGCTATCAGAGAGCCACGCTCAGGTNGGAANTACGGTTTCCGTTTCTGATCCTGAGAGCGGAGTGANTCTGAGTGTTCGAACGAATCTCAATGAGATGACTATCGCAAATCGAATTCGAATCACATCTGAGCTCAGTTGGGCAGAAGATGTAGATGCGAGTTTCTCAACTCCGATATGGGATGACTTTGGTTGGACGCTCATCGAGCAACTCAACACCCCGGTGAGTACGAATGAACAAGGGTATTTTCAAAGCTCCACCTTTGTTCTTGAACCATTCTTACCTGGTGAATACGCAATCCCTTCTATCGAAGTGAAGATTATGCAACTTGACACGGAAATTTNGACAGGAATTCAATCAGACCCTATCAAGNTTACAGTTGCTGGAATACTTGCTGAGGATGATGCTGGTGAGCTCGCAGAACCTGACGGGTTCTTTGATCCAGATCTGATTCCTGTNGAAACAGAGGATCAATCAAGNCTATATATCTTTATTGGCTTTGCAGGTTTCATCATTGTCGTCTTCATAATCTGGTTGTTGCGCAGCAAATCCAAATCCAACGAGGCAACTCAATCTATCTATCAACAACTCAAATCAATAGCTCAAAGCGCAGAATCAAATGACTCTACGACTTATCAAAAACTCTACCAAGCAATCATGAGACTCGACAATCGTCTATTGCAGACGAGCGAGTTTGGGACGCTTGTTGAACAGTGTGAGGTTGCCATTTACTCCCAAGATGGTCGATCAGATCTTACGCCTCAAGCGATGGCGAAGCACACACTCGAACTTCTTGGTTCTACTGAACAGGAGGTTGCATGATTTGGCATTTTGCTAATCCGTGGGTCTTCGCTCTTGCATCAATATTACCTGTTGTTTGGGTTGTTCGGTTTTTTTATCATCGCCGACATCACGGGATTACAACATCCGTTCCAACACGAGCTGCTGCTGCTGGAAGTTCTTTGCGTACCTTGACAGCTTGGGTACCTCATGTGTTTCTCAGCATCGCTTTTATTGCGATGCTTGTTGCACTCGCGCGCCCTCAAGAAATCATTGGCAACATTAAGACTTCAAGAGATGCGATTGCTCTCGAGCTTGTTGTCGATCGATCAGGCTCGATGGACGAACCAGTTGTGTTTGAAAACAAACGGACGAATCGTCTCGAGGCTGTCAAAATAGTTGTTGAAGAGTTTGTCACAGGACAAGGCAAAGGGCTCAAAGGTAGAGAAGGAGATCTGNTAGGCCTAATCGCGTTTGGTTCGTTTGCAGATACTCTGATGCCTCTAACTCAGTCTCATGAAGCATTGGTTGAAGCAATCCGTCGAATAGAGCTACCAAAAGCTGAGCAAGAACGATCGACAGCAATTGGAGATGCATTGATGCTCGCAATTGCACGACTCAAAGCGGCTGAGGACTCGATGCGTATTGACATGGAAGAACCCGAGTTCACAATGAAGAGTAAAGCGGTTGTGCTTCTAACTGATGGCGAGAATCGTGCTGGAACATACTCTCCTGAGGAAGCTGCGAAACTTGCAAAAGAATGGGGAATCAAAGTCTATATCATCGGAATTAGAAGCTCGAATACGATAAGCGGGCTCATTCTTGGTAATGCGAGACAGGACAGAAATGATAAAACCATGAGTAATGTCGCAGAGTTCACAGGAGGACTCTACTGGGGAGTTGATCAGATTGAAGACTTAGAAAAAGTCTATGCCCAAATCGACGAACTCGAACAATCGACTATTCAAACTTCAGAATCAACTTCCCATCGTGAGTTGTTCATTCCTTTCGCGATTGCTGGGTTTATCGG